>ERZ1370068.8841-contig-7663_pt1 | contig 54158 bp, 93 predicted proteins | sample MGYA00561227_ERZ1370068 | MGnify/ENA primary metagenome ERZ1370068 (study PRJEB38410, sample SAMEA6850437) | metagenome | study: Metagenomic assessment of the ecological functions of the soil: analysis of the soil microbiota associated with the... | reverse complement strand
TACGTATTGTCAATGTCGAGCGGCGGCAGATCACAGGCTCACAAAGCTGGAGTGGCGGTAATCATCCCCGATGTTCGCGATCCGAAGGGCTGGCGGCTGAGCGCGGCGAGTAGGATAAAAGACACTGTCGTGATCAACTCCGAGGCCAGGCAGGTGAGGGCGAACTGGAGTGCTATCGTCGATTCGCCGTGGAAGCACAGCTCGCCGGTGATGTACCGCGCGAATATGTTTGCGTCAGCATCGGTCGCCTTTATGGCGGTGAGTTAACAGCACTTCCATTGATCGCGCCGTATCCTACGTGAGCCAACAAGATTTCTCGGGCGGCAAGAAACCGGGCGACCTGCCGACCGGCAGGCCGGCAAAGCTGACCCCATCAGATCACCGCCGAGGCCGGCAGCGGCGCTGGGGAAAACGCGATCCCTGAGCAGCTGTTTCGATCGGCGCTGCGTGGACTGGATCTGGTGACTGGTCGCGCTCGCCGCCGATCAACGGTCCGGCGCTCGCCCAGTTGCTCCCCGCGTCTGGCCTAAGATCGTCGTCCCTGCCACTGCTGTGGCGGTGGCGACTGACCTGCTCGCTCGACCGCTTCTGCCGACTCGCTGGAAATCGAATCAACCAAACGGCTTGTTGAAACCGGCGTGGCGCGACAGATTATCGGCGGCGACTGACGTCGGCAGTCCGCGCCCGACTTGGTTACGTCATCATCCTGATGCCGCCAACGCCCGTGATGGAATCCTGATCCCTACGTACAGCTTTGCCGCACGATTGATTGGGCGCGCATCACTAACGCCAGATCACCGCGCTGGTCCGCTTTCCACACCTGGGTGATCGCCGATGCACGCGTGCTGTGCCGGCGAACATCCCTTCCAGGAGTTCGCTGTCGCGGCATGCCGCGCCGAGCTCCGGCAAGCTGTCCTATCGGCTCCCGCGGGCCTGGGCTCGCCGGGCCATATCAGCGTCGATTACCTCACGAATCTCCTCGGCGTATGATCGTCGTCCGCACGACGCCGTGCAGGCGGAGCGGCGCCTTCGCCCTGACCGATCTTCTCGGCGGCTCAGATCCAGATGATGCATGGCGACGCCGCTGTCTGGTGGAGCCGCACAGCGCGCCGGCAAGCTGAAGCTCGGGAAGCCGCCGCGAACTTCAGCGAGCGCATCAGCGCGCCTGCCCGACCTGCCGACCGTGAGCAGATCCCGGGGCGCCTGGCCGACGCGCGGCACCTCGGCTGCGTCACGGCCGAGCGCCGGCATGCCGCGTCGAGATCACGCAGGGCTGAGGTCGATGCCAGCGGAAGATGCGCAGGCGAGGCACGGTGCTCAGCGTTCGGAGGCGGCACATCGACGGAAAACAGTGGTTCGCGAAGGTCGTCGCGAATACCCCCGACGAAAGCCCAGCGAGTACCTGCGTAATCGGAGTTCGGCCGCTGGGGCTGATCTCGCTCTCGGGCGTCAGGTGGAATAGTGCGGGTCCGGCGCGTCGTCACCGATCACGACAGCGGGAGCCGCGGTCGTCGCCAGCGACGGGTGTGCGCAATGCGGTCAGCGCGCGGCCAGGACATCAACGGCTCGACCTCTGGAAAGGCGCCGATGGCACGATCTTCGCCGTCGTCGAATACCAGCCCGGCGTCGCACCGCGCTCGCCACCGCACCGAGACGGTCGATTACGCGATCGTTGCTCTCCGGCGAAATCTGGAAATGGACCTTGACGGCACGGTCGTGCGGCTGAAGCAGGGCGACGCCGCTGGTGCAGCAGAAACACGATCCACAACTGGATCAACCGCGGCAGCGAGCCGTGCGTCATCGCGTTCGTGCTGGTGCCCAGCGAGGGATGCCAGGCATGCGGTGGGCTAGCGCTTCTCCTGCTTTGTGTCTGTTCACTGGCATTTCCTTCTGCTCAGGACTATCCGTCGCGCCCGGTGCGGATCATCGTGCCGTCGCCGCCGGCGGGCGGCACCGATATCGTCGGCTCGCGTTCTGGCGGAGCATTTCTCCCGGACGCTCGGCCAGCAGTTCTTCGTCGAGAACAAGCCCGGCGCGGGCAACCTCATCGGCATCGAGGCGGCGGCGCGTTCCTCCGCCGACGGCTACACGCTGCTCATGACGGCGAGCACGATCGTGCTCAACACCGTGCTCTACAAGAAGGTTCCCTACGACCCGATCCGGGACTTCGCGCCGATCACGATTGCCGCGACGGCGCCGAACATCCTGATCGTCAACCCGAACGTTCCGGCGAAGTCGGTCGCCGAGCTGATCGCGCTGGCGAAGCAGAAGCCCGGCGTGCTTTCGTACGGGACGCCCGGCATCGGCACCTCGCCGCATCTCTCGCATGGAACTCCTCAAGTACATGGCCGGGATCGACATTCAGCACGTGCCCTATCGCGGCACCGCGGCGGCGGTCACCGACGTGATGGGCGGCCAGATCCAGGCCGCCTTCGCCACCGCGCTCACCGCGAAGCCACAGGTCGACGCCGGACGCGTGCGGGCGCTCGCGGTGTCGGGGCCGCGGCGCGTGGAAGCGCTTCCAGGCGTGCCGCCCGTCGGTGAGACGGTCCCGGGCTACGAGGCCATGCAGTGGTACGGGCTGCTCGCGCCCGCCGGCGTTCCTGTCGCGATCGTCGAGAAGCTGAACGCCGAAGCGCTGGTGGCGTTGCGCTCGAAGGAAATGAAGGATCGTCTAGCGGCCGACGGCGCCGAGCCGCTCGGCAGCACGCCCGGCGGAGTTCGCCGCGCTTTCATCCGGCGCGAGCTCGACAAAGTGGACGCGCGTGGCGCGCGCAGCGGGGATCGAGCAGCAGTAAGCTGACCGTCTACGACCCGGCGCACCATCGCCGGCACGAGCTGCTTCATCGTCGGCGCGCCGACCTGCTGCATGATCGCGTACAGCTCGATGCGCAGCAGCTCGAGCACGCGCTCGACGCCCGGCTGGCCGAACGCGCCGAGTCCCCAGATGTAGGGCCGGCCGACGCACACGCGCTGTCGCGCCCATGCGCGAGCGCCTTGCACGATGTCGGTGCCGCGGCGGAAGCCGCTGTCGACCAGCACCGGCATGCGGCCGCCGACCGCCTCGACGATCTCCGGCAGCGCGTCGATGGTCGAGCGGCCGCTGTCCTCGCTGCGCGCGCCGTGGTTGGAGACGATGATCGCCGTCCATGCCGTGCTCGACCGCGAGCGTCGCGTCCTCGTGCGCGAGGATGCCCTTGAGCACGATCTTCATCTTCGTCGTGTCGCGCAGGCGCTTGAGGAAGTCCCAGGTCATGTTCGACGACTGGGTGTTCGTCAGGCCGGAGACGTCGACGCCCTCGTACATCGAGCGGCGCTTCAGGTTCGCCTGCAGGCTCGAGCGGTCGTGGCAGCCGTCGCAGTTGCGGGTGTCGGTGCGCATGCAGCCGGAACAGCGTCTCCTGGTTGCGGCCGCCGCTGCGGTCGACGGTGACCGCGACCACCGGGCAGCCGGCTTTCTCGGCGCGCGTCACGAATGCCCTGCGCCACGTCCCACTTGTTGGTGGCGTAGAGCTGGTACCAGACCGGCGCGCCGCGCGCCGCGGTGACCTCCTCGACGCCGACTGGTGGTGGCCGGTGGAGAGGATCATGCAGGTGGTTGCCGGCCTTCGCGCCGCGCGCCGCGGCGATCTCGCCCTCGGCGTGGAAGCGACTTCTGGCCGCCGACCGGCGCGATCACGATCGGCGTCGGCGTAGCGCGCGCCGAGGATGTCGACGCTCATGTCGACCTTGCTCACGTCGACCAGGCGCCGCGGCCGGAGCTGGAACTTGAGGAAGCCCTCGCGGTTGGCGCGCAGCGTCACCTCGTCGTCGATGCCGGAGGCCATGTAGCCGAAGTGCGCCGGCGGCACGTTCTGGCGCGCCACCGGCTCGAAGTCGAACACGTTGATCGCTTCCTTGGGCGTCTTGATCAGATGCGCCGGAGTCGTAGGGCGCCCACATGCGCGGGTCTGCTTCCCGGGTGCCGGGAAGCAAGGCCTGGGCGAAGTTGGTGGGGGCGGCGGCGGCGAGCGGGCTGCCGGCCAGGAACTGCAGGAAGCGGCGGCGGTACTCTGCGGGACATGGCGAGACCTCCTCTCTCGCGGCTAGTCTAGCGTGACAGCGCGGCCGAGATGCTTTAAGCTTTATCTATTGATGCTTAAGCCAATGAGCGACCGCGAGACCATCGCCCGCGCCGACGACCACCGGGCGCTGCGCATCTGGCTGCGCCTGCTCACCTGCACCGCAGCTGATCGAGCAGCGCGTGCGCGCTGCGGCTGCGCGAGCAGTTCGCCACCACGCTGCCGCGCTTCGACCTGATGGCGCAGCTCGAGCGCCATCCCGAGGGGCTGAAGATGAACGAGCTGTCGCGCCTGCTGATGGTGACCGGCGGCAACATCACCGCCATCGTCGACCAGCTCGAGAAGGAGGGCCTGGTCGAGCGGCTCGACGAGCCCGCCGACCGGCGCGCGTTCCGCATCCGCCTCGACCCGCGCCGGCGACGCAAGACCTTCGCCGAGATGGCGCGCGCGCACGAGGAATGGGTGGTCGAGCTGCTCGCCGGCCTGTCGCGCCGCGAGCAGGACGAGCTGCTCAAGCTGCTCGCCAAGCTGAAGCAGCCACGCAGTGGAGGTGGAGTCATGAAACAGCCCAAGCATTTCGACTGGCGCGTCGATGGCAAGGTCGGCGTCGATCACGCTCAGCCGTCCGCAGAAGAAGAATCCGCTGACCTTCGAGTCCGTACGCAGAGCTGCGGGATTTCTTTCGTGCGTCTGAAGAAGGAAAACATCCGTGAAAACCGTGGTCCTCACCGGCGCCGGCGGAAATTTCTGCTCGGGCGGCGACGTGCACGAGATCATCGGCCCGCTGACGAAGATGGCGACGCCGCAGCTGCTCGAGTTCACGCGCATGACCGGCGACCTGGTGAAGGCGATGCGCGCACTGCCCGCAGCCGGTCATCGCCGCGGTCGACGGCGTCTGCGCCGGCGCGGGCGCGATCCTCGCCATGGCCTGCGACCTGCGCTACGGCGCGCCGCGCGCGAAGACCGCGTTCCTCTTCGTGCGCGTCGGCCTCGCCGGCTGCGACATGGGCGCCTGCGCCATCCTGCCGCGCATCATCGGCCAGGGGCGCGCCGCCGAGCTGCTCTACACCGGCCGCTCGATGAGCGGCCGAGGAAGGCCTGGCGTGGGGGTTCTTCAATCGGCCTCAGCGACCGGCGCTGTTGAAACTGCCGCTCGAAACGGCGAAAGAGCTCGCCGACGGGCCGACCGCGGCGCACGCCATGACCAAGAAGATGCTGCACGAGGAATGGAACGTCGGCGTCGACCAGGCGATCGACATGGAAGCGCGAGGCGCAGGCGGCGCTGATGCAGAACAAGGATTTCCGCCGCGCCTACGAGGCGTTCGCGGCGAAGAAGAAGCCGGTGTTCGAAGGAGACGACTGATGGACCGCTTCGCGCACCTGCAGTGGCCGTTTTTCGAGGAGCGGCATCGCAAGCTCGCGCGCGAGGCCGAAGCGCTGGGCGCAGCGACAACCTCGCTCACGCGCACGGCGAGGACGCGGATGCCGATCTGCAAGCGGCTGGTGCAGGACCTCGGCTGCGCCGGCTTCCTGCATCACTGCGCGCCAGCGAGAAGCGCTCGACGTGCGCTCGATCGCGCTGCTGCGCGAGGTGTTCGCCTATCACGCCGGCCTCGCCGACTTCGCCTTCGTCATGCAGGGCCTGGGCAGCGGCCCGATCGCGCTCGCCGGCAGCGACGCGCAGAAGAACGACTACCTGAAGCAGCGCGGCCGCAGGCGACGCGATCGCCGCGTTCGCGCTTTCCGAGCCGGACGCGGGCTCCGACGTCCAGGCGCTATCAACACGGTCGCGACAGCGAAGGGCGACGGCTGGGTGCTCGACGGCACCAAGACCTGGATCTCGAACGGCGGCATCGCCGACTTCTACGTCGTGTTCGCGAAAGGCCGGACGAAGGGCATCTCGCGCGTTCGTCGTCGACGCCGACGAGCTGGACGCATCCGAGCGCATCGACATCGTCGCGCCGCATCCGATGGCGGTCGTTGAAGCTGCAAGGACAGCAAGGGCGACGCTGCTGGGCGAGGCCGGGCAGGGCTTCAAGCTGGCGATGCGCAACCTCGACATCTTCCGCACCACGGTGGCCGCCGCGGCGCTCGGCTTCGCGCGGCGCGCGCTCGCACGAGGCGCTTGAGAGCGCGCGAGGACAGAAAGATGTTCGGCCAGACGCTCGGCGGACTTCCAGCTGACGCAGGCCAAGCTCGCCGACATGGCGACGGCATCGACGCCGCGGCGCTGCTCGACCTACCGCGCGGCCTGGAACGACGGACGTGAAGGGCAAGCGCGTCACCCGCGAGGCGGCGATGGCGAAGATGCACGCCACCGAGGCGGCGCAGCAGGTGATCGACGACGCGGTGCAGATCTGCGGCGGCCTGGGCGTGAAGCGCGGCCACCCGGTCGAGCGGCTCTACCGCGAAGTGCGCGCGCTGCGCATCTACGAAGGCGCGACCGAGGTGCAGAAGCTGATCATCGCCAGCGACCTGCTGAAAGGCATGAGCTACACCGCCCACCTCGACACCTTCGCGCGCGACAACCTGCCGCCGCGCAGCGCCGTGGCCGGAGTTCCGCTTCGACCTGCCGGAGCTGCAGTACCCGGCGCGCCTGAACTGCGCCGACCGAGCTGCTCGACAAGCCGGTGACGCGCGGCCACGGCCACCGCATCGCGCTGCGCTCGCCCGACGGCGAGTGCACCTATACGCAGCTCTACACGCAGGCGAACCGCCTGGCCAACGTGCTGGTGCGCGAGATGGGCCTCAAGCCCGGCAACCGCGTGCTGCTGCGCGGCCCGAACAACCCGATGATGGCCGCGTGCTGGTTCGCGGTGATGAAGGCGGGCGGCGTCTGCGTCGCCACCATGCCGCTGCTGCGCGCGAAGGAGCTGACCGAGATCGTCAGCAAGGCCGAGATCACGCATGCGCTGTGCGACAAGCGCCTGGCAGCGGAACTGAAGCGGCGCTGCCGAGTCTGCCCGTCCCTGAAGAACATCAGCTACTGGTACGACGACGCCGCCGACTCGCTCGACTGCGCTGGTCGCTGCGGCAGCCGCTCAGTTCACCAACGTCGCGACCGCCGCCGACGACGTCGCGCTGATCGCCTTCACCTCGGGCACGACCGGCAAGCCCAAGGGCACGATGCACTTCCACCGCGACGTGATCGCGATGTGCGACTGCTTCCCGCGCTCGTGCCTGCGGCACTGCGCAAGGACGACGTCGTCTGCGGCACGCCGCCGCTCGCCTTCACCTTCGGCCTGGGCGGCCTGCTGTGCTTCCCGATGCGCTTCGGCGCCTCGACCGTGCTGATGGAGAAGCTCACGCCCGAGACGCTGCTCGAGACCATCCAGACGCTTCAGGGCGACGATCTGCTTCACCGCGCCGATCATGTACCGCGCAGATGGCGGCGCTGGCCGAGGACTACGATCTGATCATCGCTGAAGAAATGCGTCTCGGCGGGCGAGGCGCTGCCCGACGCGACGCGCCAGCTGTTCAAGCGAGGCGACCGGCATCGAGATCATCGACGGCATCGGCTCGACCGAGATGATCCACATCTTCATCTCGCACACGCCCGAGCGCGTGCGGCGCGGCGCCACCGGCTACGCCGATTCCCGGGCTATCAGCGCGACGGTGCTCGACGAGAACGGCTCGGCCTGTGCAAGCCGGGCGAGGTCGGGCGCCTCGCGGTCAAGGGGCCGACCGGCTGCCGCTACCTCGCCGACGAGCGGCAGAAGCGACTACGTGCACGAACGGCTGGAACGTCACCGGCGACGCCTACGTCGATGGACGCGGACGGCTACTTCTTCTACCAGGCGCGCACCGACGACATGATCATCTCCGCCGGCTACAACATCGCCGGCCCGGAGGTCGAGGGCGCGCTGCTCGCGCATCCCGCGGTGGCCGAGTGCGGCGTGGTCGGCGCGCCCGACGAGGAGCGCGGCACGATCGTGAAGGCCTTCGTGGTTCTGAAACAGGCAATTCGCAGAGACGACGCGACTGCAAAAGCGCTGCAGGAGCACGTCAAGAGCGCGCATCGCGCCCTACAAGTATCCGCGCGCCGATCGAGTTCGTCGACGCGCTGCCGCGCACCGAGACCGGCAAAGCTGCAGCGCTTCAAGCTGAGGACACGATGACATGATGAAGATCCTGCAACCGCCCGGCTGGGCGCGAGCCGAAGGGCTTCTCCAACGGCATCGCCGCGCAGCGGCAAGCTGGTGTTCATCGCCGGCCAGATCGGCTGGACCGGCGAGGGCAAGTGGGAGGCGCGAGACTTCGCCGGCCAATTCCGCCAGGCGCTGAAGAACATCCTCGCGGTGCTGGCGGAGGCGAACGGCAAGCCCGAGCACATCGTGCGCCTGACCTGGTACGTGCTCGACAAGAAGGAGTATCTCGGCGTCGCTGAAGGACGTCGGCGCGGCCTACCGCGAGCTGATGGGCAGGCACTACCCGACGATGGCGGTGGTGCAGGTGAGCGGCCTGGTCGAGGACGAGGCGCGCCTCGAGATCGAAGCCACGGCGGTGGTGCCAGCATGAAGGTCAGCGTCATCGGCGGCGGGCCCGGCGGCCTGTACTTCGCGCTGCTCGCGAAGAAGGCCTGGCCGCGCTGGGACATCACGGTCTACGAGCGCAACCGCCCGGACGACACCTTCGGCTTCGGCGTGGTGTTCTCCGACCAGACGCTCGACGCCTTCAAGGCCTACGACGCCGTCACCTACGAGCGCATCCGGCGCCGCTTCGCCTACTGGGGCGACGTCGACGTGGTCTACAAGGGCAAGCGTGATGCGCTCCGGCGGCAACGGCTTCTGCGGCTGCTCGCGCGTGCGCGCTGCTCAACATCCTGCAGGACCGCGGCCGCGAGCTCGGCGTGCAGATGCGCTTCCAGCGCGAGGTCGAGGGCCTGGAGGAGTTCGCCGACTCGGACCTGATCGTCGTCGCCGACGGCATCAACTCGAAGCATCCGCGAGAAGTACAAGGACCATTTCCAGCCGAGCGTCGACCTGCGGCCGAACAAGTTCACCTGGCTCGGCTCGACCAAGCCGCTGGACGCGTTCAAGTATTTCTTCCGCGAGACGCCGGAGGGCATCATCCTCGCGCACTGCTACCAGTACGAGCCGGACCGCTCGCACCTGGGTGATCGAGACCGACGAGCAGACCTGGAAGAACTTCGGCTTCGACACGCTCGACGAGACCGAGATGCTGCCGGTGATCGAGCGCGTGTTCGCCGAGGAGCTCGACGGCCACCAGCTGATCGCCAACCGCTCGCTGTGGCGCAACTTCCCGACCATCACCAACAAGACCTGGGTCATGGGCAACGCGGTGCTGGTCGGCGACGCCAAGGCGACCGCGCATTTCTCGATCGGCTCCGGCACCAAGCTGGCGATGGAAGACGCCATCGCGCTGTTTGAAGTCGTTCAGAACGAAGATGCCGTAGGGAAAGCGCTGGCGAAATACGACACCGCGCGACGCGAGGAAGTCGAGAAGACCCAGCACGCCGCCAACGTCTCGCTCGCCTGGTTCGAGCACATGAAGCGCTACTGGGACATGGAGCCGCTGCAGTTCGCCTTCGGCGTCATGTCGCGCTCGAAGCAGATCACCTGGGAGAACCTCGAGCTGCGCGACCCGGCGTTCGTGCAGCGAGATGCATCGCTGGTTCGCGAAGAAGGTCACGGACGCAGGGCTTCGACGATCGACCTCGAAGAATCCGCCGGTGCCGATGTTCACGCCGTTCCGGCTGCGCGACATGGTGGTGGAGAACCGCGTCGTGGTGTCGCCGATGGACCAGTACTCGGCGGTCGACGGCGTGCCGGGCGACTGGCACTTCGTGCACCTCGGCAGCCGCGCGGTCGGCGGCGCGGGCCTGGTCTACGTCGAGATGACCTGCCCGTCGCCCGAAGGCGCGCATCTCGCCGGGAGACACCGGGCCTGTGGAACGAGGCGCAGCGCGACGCCTTCAAGCGCATCGTCGATTTCTGCCACGCGCAATTCGAAAGCGAAGCTGTGCATGCAGCTCGGCCACTCCGGCCGCAAGGGCTCGACCCAGCTCGGCTGGGAGCGCATGGACCATCCGCTCGAGCGCGGCAACTGGCCGGTGGTCTCGGCCTCGCCGATTCCCTACTACGAGGGCGTTTCGCAGGTGCCGCATCGAGCTCGATCGCGAGGAATGGAGAAGATCGTGCGACGGATTTCGTAAAGTCGACTGCGCTACGCGAACGAGGCCGGCTTCGACATGCTCGAAATCCACATGGCGCACGGCTACCTGCTCGCCAGCTTCATCTCGCCGCTGACGAACCAGCAGCAAAGATGCCTACGGCGGAAGCATCGAGAACCGCATGCGCTTTCCGCTCGAAGTGTTGGCGCGCGTGCAGAGCCGTGTGGCCGCAGGGAAAACCGATGTCGGTGCGCATCTCGGCGACCGACTGGGCGCCGGGCGGCCTGTCGGGCGAGGACCTGATGGCGCGCGGTGCGCATGCTGAAGGCCGCGGGCTGCGACATGATCGACTGCTCGACCGGCCAGACCGTGCCGCACCAGCGGCCGGTCTACGGCCGCATGTACCAGGCGCCGTTCTGCCGACTGGGTGCGCAACGAGGTCGGCATCGCGACCATGACCGTCGGCGCGCGTCACCACGCCCGACCAGGTGAACACGCTGCTCGCCTCGGGCAAGGCGGACCTGGTGGCGCTGGCGCGGCCGCACCTCGCCAATCCGTACTTCACGCTGCAGGCCTCGGCCTGGTACCAGCACATGGGGCAGCACTGGCCGCCGCAGTACCTCCGGGACGCGACCAGGCGTTCCGCAACGCGCCGCGCGAGCGCGCCGAGCAGACCGAGCTGCGCATCAAGGCGCGCCCGGCGAGCCACGAGGTCAGGGACGCAGCAAGAGAGGGTCGCATGATCACGCTCTGGGAACTCGGCGGCAGGGACGGCCGGCGCTACAGCCTGTTCTCGTGGCGCACGCGCATGGCGCTCGCGCACAAGCGGCTCGCCTTCGAGAGCAAGCCGGTGCTGCATGAGCGACAAGGCGGCGATCGCGTTCTCCGGCGGCAAGACGGTGCCGATCGTCAAGGACGGTGAGACGCGTGGTGCGCGATTCCTGGAAGATCGCCGAGCACCTCGAGGATCGCTATCCTGCAGGCGCCGACGCTGTTCGGCGGCGATATCGGCCGCGGCGTGACGCACGCGTTCAACGTCTGGATCGATCGCGCGGTGGTGCTGCCGATGCTGGCGGTGATCGTCGCTGACGTCCATGAAAGGGTCGACGCCGCGCGGACGAGCAGCTATTTCCGCGAGTCGATGGAGAAGATCCTCAAGATGACTCTCGAGGAGGCGCGCAGCGGGCGCGCAGACGCGATGTCGAGGCTGGCCCGGACGCTGGAGCCGATGCAGGCGCTGTTGAAGCGCCAGCCGTGGATCGCGGGCGCGCAGCCGGCGTACGCCGACTACATCCTGTTCTCGATCTTCCAGTGGGCGCGGGTCATGAGCCCGCGACGCCGGTTGCTCGAAGATCCGCTCTGCGCAATGGCTCGAGCGCGTGCTCGACCTGCACGGCGGCTTCGCCCGCAACGTTCCCACCGGCCTGATGCTCGAGCGGATCGGCAAATACGAGATCAAGCGCCAGCTCGGCAAGGGCGCGACCGGCACCGTCTATCTCGCGGCGGATCCTTTCCGCCAGACCGATGTCGCAATCAAGGTGATGGAAAAGCTGCCCGGCCGATGCCGACGCCGCGCGGCGACAGCTGCGCTTCTTCCAGAACGAGGCCGCGCTCGCCGGCAAGCTGCGCCACCCGCACATCGTCAGCATCTTCGACGCCGGCATCGAGGAATCAACCGGCGGCGACGCGCTGCGTTATCTGGTCATGGAGCTGGTGGAAGGCGACGCCCTGACGCGCTACTGCGAGCCGCAGGCGCTGCTCGATCCGGCGAAGATCGTCGGCATCGCCTACAAATGCTGCAAGGCGCTCGAGTTCGCCAACAGCATCGGCGTCGTGCACCGCGACATCAAGCCGGCCAACATCCTGACGCACGGCGACTTCGACATCAAGGTCTCGGACTTCGGCGCCGCGCAGCTCGATCGCAGCGAGAACACGCAGGTCTCGGGCGTCGGCTCGCCGGCCTACATGTCGCCCGAGCAGGTGAAGGGCGAGGAGATCGACTTCCGCAGCGACATGTTCTCGCTCGGCGGCGTGCTCTACCACCTGCTCACCGGGCAGCGGCCGTTCGACGGCGCACACCACCTTCGCAGCTCGATCGACGACGATCGTCGGCAGCTCGCCGCCGCCGCGCCTCGAGCTGCGCGCCCGGCATGCCGGCGGCCCTCGACGAGGTGCTGGCGCGCGCGATGTCCAAGATCGCGCGACGGCCGCTTCGAGAGCTGGGCCGAGTTCGCCTCGGCGCTCGGCGACCTGCTCGAGATCGAGAAGAAGGAGACCGAGCTCTCGGACGCCGAGAAGTTCGCCGCGGCGCGGCGGCTGCCGTTCTTCAAGCGCTTCAGCGACGTCGAGCTGTGGGAAGCGGTGCGCAACTCCACGTGGCGCAACCACGGCGAGGGCGAGGAGCTGATCCGGGAAGGCACGCGAGGACGATCATCTCTACATCCTCGCCTCCGGCCTGCTGAAGGTCACGCAGAAGCGGCAAGCTGCTCAACGCGGTGAGCGCCGGCGAGTGCGTCGGCGAGATGGCCTACGCGCGCCGCGACGGCAGCATCGCGCAGCGCCACGGTGACGGCGGTGCAGCCGAGCTGGGCGATCCGCATGCGGGTGCAGGACATCGACGAGCTCTCCGAAGGCTGCCGCGGCGCGCTTCATCGAGGCGTTCCTCGCCATCATGGCCGATCGCCTGGCGATGCTCGGCAACCGGCTGATCGCGCGGGTCTAGCGATGCGGATCCTCCTGCTGGCGGCGTGCTGCTCACTTGCTCCGCCGCGCACGCGGCCTTCGACGCGAACGGCATCCTGCTCGGCGCGCGCCGAGGCCGAGGTCAAGAAGCATTTCCCGAGCGCGAACTGCAAGAAGCTCGAGTGGCAGAGCCGCGCCGCCGACCGGCGCTGCGACGACTCGCGCATCAGCTTCGGCGGCGTCGAGGCGCGCATCACCTTCTACCTGCGCAGGGACAAGGTCGAGGCGTTCGACGTGCGCTTCGATTCGCGCGATCTCGAGCGCTTCGTCGCCGTCGTCAAGCAGCGCTACGGCGCGCCGGCGAGCGAGCAGCGCGACACGCTCGGCGACAAGAAGCCGCGCCAGGTCTACAAGGCGCTGTGGGAAGGCAGGGCGAGCGCGCCGCGCTCGTCGCCCAGCTCGACAAGCGGCGCGGCTCGCTGCTCGTGTCGCGCGGCAACTTCGAGGAAGAGATCTACAAGGTTCGCTAGAGCTTCGCCTTCTTCAGCGCCGCGATCGCCCGCGCCTGGTCGTCGGCGCTGTCGCAGGCGATGAAGCTGACGAACTTCTTGCCCATCGCGATCGCGCTCATGCCGCGGATGCTGACGCCGCCGTCGCCGAGCGCGCGCGCGATCTTCGCGCCCGAGGCCCGGCTTGTCGCCGCCCTCGACGCGCACCGAGTAGATGCTCTGCGGCTGGCCCATGCCGGCCTCCTGCGCGCGCCTTCGTCGCCTTCGCGCCCTTGATCGGGGTGACGAACAGCATGCCCTGGCCCGGGGCTCTCCGGCGTGCGGCGCGCGAACACCATCTCCAGGTTGGCGCCGGCTTTCGCCAGCGGCTCGAGCCGGTCGGCGCAGGCCTCCCGCACGGTCGCTGATGCTGACGGCCCACACGTCCGCCTTGCTGACTTTGATCGCCATCGTCCACCTCCTTTCGGGATAATCTACTCCCATGACCGATCGGGTAGTGCAACGGCGGAAACGAAATCGACGCGGCGGTCGCCGACGTGCGCGCCATCGAGGCGCGCGACGGCGTGACGCGCGAGAGCCTGGAGAAGATCAAGCAGCGCCTGATCCGGCTGGCGGCGCACCGCGAGCTGTTCACCGCCGCGGACTTCCCGCCGCCGCAGCCCGGCAGCAAGCGCAACTCCTGCCTGTACCGGGTCTCCGAGGACGAGGACCACCGCTTCGCCCTCTACGCCAACTCGTCCTTCGGCAACTACGGCACGCCGGCCCACAACCACAAGCCCAGCTGGGCGGTGATCGTCGGCGTGAGCGGCGAGGAGCTGAACCGCTTCTACGACCGGGACGCGAACGGCGTGCGGCAGAAGGGCGAGCACGTGGTGAAGCAGGGCACCGGCGTCGCCTTCCTGCCCGAGGACCTGCACTCGATCCACATCCAGGCGCCGCTGGTGAACTTCCACATGTACGGGCTCGCGCTGGAGCAGCTCTTGCACCGCGAGTACTACGACGCCAAGGCGGGGCCTGGAAGATCTTCCCGCCGCACTCCGACATCCGCGAGGCGCGGGAATCCGTCCGGACGAGCTGAAGGCGCGGCTCGCCTCGCCGGCGGAGCTCGCGCTCCTCGACGTGCGCGAGCAGGGCGTGCACTACCGCGGCCATCCCTTCTTCGCCTGCTCGGCGCCGCTCTCGCGCCTGGAGATGATGATCGGCGACCTGGTGCCGCGGCGCGACGCGCCGATCGTCGTGCTCGACGGCGGCGACGAAGGTCTGGCCGAAAAAGCCGAACGCGAAGCTGCTCGAGCTCGGCTACACCGACGTTTCAATCCTGGAGGCGGATGCGCTGCGCTGGATGCGGCGGCGGCGAGCTCTTCAGCGGCGTCAACGTGCCTTCGAAGGCGTTCGGCGAGTTCGTCGAGCACCACTACGAAACGCCGCGCATCCCGGCCGCCGAACTGAAGGGGTTGCTTGCGCAGAAGAAGAAGCTGGTGATCCTCGACTCGCGGCCGTTCGAGGAATACCACCGCATGAACATCCCCGGCGGCATCGACGTGCCGGGCGCCGAGCTCGCCTGGCGCGTGCACGACCTCGCGCCCGATCCGGACACGCTGGTGGTGGTCAACTGCGCCGGCCGCACGCGCAGCATCATCGGCTGCCAGTCGCTGCGCAACGCCGGCATCCCGAACAAGGTGGTCGCGCTCAAGGACGGCACCATGGGCTGGGACCTCGCCGGCTTCGAGTGCGAGCGCGGCTCCTCGCGGATGGGTCCCGAGCCGACCGAGACCGGTCGAGCGAAAGCGCGCGAGGTTGCGCAACGCGTGGCCGAGCGCTTTTCAGTTCAATCCATTTCAGCGTGAAGACCTTCGCAGAGTGGCAACAGGACCCCTCGCGGACCCTCTATCTGCTCGACGTGCGCACGCGAGAGGAATTCGAGAAGGACCGCATTGCCGGCGCGCGCCATGCGCCGGGCGGGCAGCTGGTGCAGGCGGCGGACGAGTACGTCGGCGTGCGCAACGCGCGCGTGGTGCTGATCGACCCCGAGCGCGTGCGCGCGGTCATGACCGCGTCGTGGCTGAACCAGATGGGCTGGCCCGACGTCTACGTGCTCGAGGGCGAGGAGGGCCTGGCGCGCGAATCCGGGCCGCGCAAGGCAGCCGTCTCGGGCTTCAAGCCCTGGACCATGGTCCGCCGAGCCTGCGAGGCGCGGTGCTCGACTTCTCGACCAGCCTGCGCTTCCGCCGCCGGCACATTCCCGGCGCGTGGTGGGTGGTGCGTTCACGCCTTGCCGAAGCCACGAAGAAGATCGGCGCGACAGGCTCCTGACTCTCACCTCGGAGGACGGCGCGCTTGCGCATCTCGCCGCGCCGGAGGCGTCGCGCTCTGTGGCCGAAAGCGACGGTACGCGTCCTCGACGGCGGCAACGCCGGCTGGAAGGGCGCGTGGGAGAGCGGGCATCGAGCGCGCCACGACGGCGACCGACGACGTCTGGTACAAGCCCTACGACCACGGCAGCGACTACGAGAAGCACGCGCGCGAGTACCTCTCGTGGGAGGTCGCGCTGGTCGAGCAGATCAAGCGCGACCCGACAATCCGCTTTCGCAGCTACTAGGCGCTATGTGGGTCGGCCAACAGACGAGCGCGTGCGCGCCTTCGTAGTCTGCGGCATCGCCCGATTTCCGGGCGGCGCACTAACAGGAGTGAAGACCATGAAAAAAGCAGAGGCGGTCGTATGACTGCGGCGAAGAAGCGTGCTGCCAAGTCGGCGGGTGGACGCGGTCTGGTGAAGAATCGCGCGGCTGGCCGGAAGATCATGAAGACCTAGCGCGGATAGGTGCCGTCGTTGACGTCGATGGTGGCGCCGTTCAGGATCGGCGGGCTGTCGGTGCGGAGCCAGACGATCGCGGCGGCGACCTCCTCAGCGCTGGCCGGCGCGCCCGGAATACACCGATGCGCCTCGACGCGCGCCGTGCGCGACTGCGGCAGCTGCTCGTACATGTCGGTGAGCGTCGGCCCCGGCGCGACCGCGTTGACCAGGATGCCGTCCTTGCCGAGGTAGCCGGCGTAGCTCTTGGTGATGTTGAGCAGCGCCGGCCTTGGTCGCGCCGTACCAGAGGTCGGGATGGCCGGTGAAGGCGGCGACCGAGCCGACGTTGACGATGCGGCCCGGCACTTGCGCTCGATCATCTGCGGCGCCACCGCCTCGATCAGCGCCACCGGCGCCGCAGGTTGACGGCGAGGATCTCGCTGCACGTGCGCCTCGGAATACTCGTCGATGCGCGATCGCAGTACAGGACGCCGGCGTTGTTGACCAGCACGTCGATCTCGCCGAGCGACGTCGATCAGCTTCGGAATGCCGGCGAGGTCGGTCAGGTCGTAGACGACTGTCGCCGGGCTGCTTGTCGAGCGCGAGGACGCGCAAGCCGGCCTTGCTGAACAGCGTCCGCGGTCGCGCTGGCCGATGCCGCGCGCGGCGCCGGTGACGAGCGACTGTCTTCAGACCAGGCCGGGCATGGTGAAGCCCGCGGCCTTCGAGTTCCGTGATCGAGTTCTTCTTCCTGCTTCGAGGTCAGCTCGACGAGCGGCGGCCGGCACGGTCTTCCACTGCGGATCGTTGCCGAAGTGCGCCACCGCGGCCTTCAGCGCCGGGATCATCGGCTGCTTCTGCACGATCTTGCGCGTGGCGGTGATGCCGGCCTGCAGCTTGTCGGCGTCCGCCGAGCGCCAGTTCTTGTAGACGTTGGCGATCGGCGCCGGGATTGATGTTGCCGGTGGCGGTGATGCAGCCCTTGCCGCCGTTGCGCATGTTGTCGAGCAGGAACGTCTCGCTGCCGGCGAACACGTCGAAGCCGCCCTTGGCGAAGTGCGTCGAGCATCGCCTTGGTGTTCGCCCAGTCGCCCGAGGAATCCTTCACGCCGGCGACGATGCCCGGGTATTTGCGCGAGCAGTCTCTCGATCAGGTTCAGCGTAATGGCAACCTGGGACACCGGCGGGATGTGATACAGGTAGAGCTGCAGCCGCTCGTCGCCGACGCGCTCGATGATCTCGGCGAAATTCCGGTACAGGCCCTCGTCGGAGACGCCCTTGTAGTAGAAGGGCGGCAGCATCAGCACGCCGGCGCAGCCCATCTGCACCGCGGCGCGCGTCAGCTCGATCGAGTCGCTGAGCGCGCAGTGCGCCGGTGCCGGGCATCAGCGCTGCGACGGCGAGCACGCCGCCCGCGACCAGCGCTTCCAGCAGCTTGCTTTTTCGGCAACCGACATCGAGTTCGGCTTCGCTGTTGGTGCCGAACACCGCGAGTCCGGCGCAGCCGCTGCTTCAGCAGCCAGCGGCAGTGGCGCGACGAAGCGCTTCGGCGTCGGGCGAGTAGTCCTTGCCGAACGGCGTGATGACGGGCGAGAGCACGCCCTCGATGCGCTTCACCTTGCGGCTGCGGGCTGTTCATGTCAGTCGACCTTGGCGCCCGGACGCCTTGACGATCGGCGCCCAGCGCGCGAGCTCGGCCTTGAGCATCCGCGCCATGTCCTCGGGCGAGCCGGGGATGATGCTGTAGCCGAGGTCGGTCATGCGCTTGATGAACTCCGGCGACTTGGCGGCCTGCACCGCGGCGGCGTTGAGCTTCATGACGATGTCGCGCGGCGTGCCGGCCGGCACCATCGAGGCCGAACCACACGCCCGACTCGTAGCCCGGCACGCCGGCCTCGGCGATCGTCGGCAGGTCGGGCAGCGCCGGGTCGCGCTTCGCGCCGGTGGTGGCGAGCGCGATCAGCTTGCCCGACTTGATGTGCGGCAGCGACGACGGGATGTTGTCGAACATCATGTTGGTCTGCCCGGCGAGCAGGTCGGTGACCGCCGGGCGCGCTGCCCTTGTACGGGATGTGCAGGATGTCGGTGCCGGTGAACTGCGTGAACATCGCGCCCGACATGTGGATGCTGGTGCCGTTGCCGCTCGAGGCGTAGGTCCACTTGCCCGGGTCCTTCTTCGCCAGCGCGATGACCTCCTTCACGCTGCGCGCCGGCACCGACGGATGCACCACCAGCACGTTGGTGAGCGACGACGAGCGGCGCGACCGGGATCGAGCTCCTTGTTCGGATCGAGCGGCATCTTGGCGTAGAGCGCCGGGTTGATCGCCTGGATGCCGCTGGTGCTCATCACCATCGAGTAGCCGTCGGGCGCCGAGCGCGCCACGTCGAGCACGCCGAGGTTGCCGCCGGCGCCGGGCTTGTTCTCGACCGCCACCGGTCTGGCCGAGGATCTTGGTCATCTCGTGGGCGGTGGCGCGGGTGGCGATGTCGACCGCGCCGGCGGGCGTGAACGGCACGACGATGCGCATCGGCTTGGACGGGAAGGTCTGGCGCGACGGCGGTCGAGCGGGAAGGGCAGCGGCAATAGCGAACAGACGGAGCACGGGGGGCCTTTAGGCGGTAGAGTCGAGCCGCAAATTATATGCCGACCTGTCGAGAAGCGCGATCAACATCGAGGACCTGCGCGCAGATGGCGCAACGGCGCCTGCCGCGGGCGATCTTCGACTTCTTCGACGGCGGCGCCGAGGACGAGACCACCCTGCGCGACAACCGCGCCGCCTTCGAGCGGGTGCGGCTGCTGCCCAAGGTGCTGGTCGACGTCTCGCACGGTCGACACTGAAGACCGAGATCTTCGGCAAGACCGCGAACCTGCCGCTCGCCATCGCCCCGACCGGCGGCATCAGCGCCGGCCGCTTCGGCGCGGAGCTGATCCTCGCGCGCGCGGCGAAGGCCGCCGGCGTGCCCTTCACCATGGCGACGCCCGTCGGCGTTCAGCATCGAGCGCGTCGCCGCAGGAGGTCGGCGGGCGGCTCTGGTTCCAGCTCTACGCCGTGCGCGATCTCGCATTTCAGAAAGAAGCTGGTTGAGAGAGCGAAAACGCCGGCTACGAGGCGATCCTCGTCACCGTCGACCTGCCGGTGTCCGGCAAGCGCGAGCGCGATCCGCGCAACGGCTTCCATCACGCCCTACAAGCCCGAACTGGCGCAACTCGCGCGACGTGATCTTCAAGCCGGCGTGGGCGCTCGACATGCTGCGCAACGGCCTGCCCGGGCATGGCGAACCTCGAGGGCTACCCGTTCAGCACGCCGACCGGCACCGACATCGTCACCGCGGTGGGGCGCGAGATGGACGCCGGCCTCGACTGGGAATACATCAAGCGGCTGCGCGATCAGTGGCCCGGCAAGCTGCTGCTGAAGGGCGTCGAGCGGCCTGACGACGCCGAGCGCGCGGCGGCGGTCGGCTGCGACGGCATCGTGGTCTCGAACCACGGCGGCCGGCAGCTCGACGGCGCGGTCGCGACCCTGGATGCCTTGCCCGCGATCAGCAGTGCGGTGGGAAGCAAGCTGACCGTGCTGCTCGACGGCGGCGTGCGCCGCGGCGTCGACATCCTGAAAGCGCGCGCGCTTGGCGCGCAGGCGGTGCTGACCGGGCGCGCGACGCTCTTCGGCTGCATGGCGGGCGGCGAGGCGGGCGCGCTGCGCGCGCTGGAGATCCTGCAGACCGAGCTGGTGCGCGCTATGCAGCTTTGCGGCGCGCGCTCGCTGGCCGAGCTCGGGCCCCGAGCTGCTCGCGCGAAATTCCTGACGTAGTCCGGCGGCGTGAAGATCCAGTCGAGCGCGTCGTAGTAGCGCTCGGGCGTGCGGTCGCGGTAGATGTCGTTGCGGATCAGGCGCTGCAGCGCCGTCGGGCACGTGGAAGATCTGGCCGATGAGGCTGTTGGCCGAGACCTGCACGCGCGAGGCGCGCACCAGTCTCTTCTGCTGGTAATTCGAGAAAGCATTTCTCGAAATCGCCGTCGGCTTCATCGGCGCACGCGCCCAGGCACACGGCGTCCTCCATGGCCATCGCCGCGCCCTGCGCCATGTACTGCAGCATGAAGTGCGCCGCGTCGCCGAGCAGCGTGACGCGGCCGCGGCTCCAGTTGTCGCACCGGCTCGCGGTACTGCAGCATCCAGCGCCGGTACTCCTTGCGGCGTGCGCATCAGCTTCGAGCACCTTCTCGCAGTAGTGCGAGAAGAAGCCGCAGCGCTTCCTCCGGCGTCGCCGCCTCGTTGTGGCCGCCGCTGGTGTGCTTGCCGATCACCGTGGCGACCAGGTTGAAGAGCTTCCAGCCGCGCAGCGGGTAGTGGACGATGTGCGTGTTGTGCGCCGCCCAGAGCGTCGCCGAGGCGAGGCGCAGGTCCTTCGGCACCTCGTCGATCTTCAGCACCGCGCGGTAGCACATGTGGCCGGTCGCCGGCGGCAGCGGATCGCCCACCAGCTCCTGGCGGATCACCGATTTGCCGCCGTCCGCGCCGACCAGCGCCGCGCCGCGCACCACGCCGTTGTTGGTTGTTACTGAAATATCTTCTGTCTGCTCGAACCCGGTGACCCGGGTGCTGGTGCGCAGCTCGATCAGCTCGGGCAGCGCCTTGCAGCCGTCGAGCAGCGAGCCGTGGATGTCGGCGCGGTGCGTCACCGCGTAGGGGTTGCCGAAGCGCTTGGCGAAGCGCTTGTCGAGCGGGATGTCGATCACCTTCTCGCCGCTCACGCCGTCGAACATCAGCAGGTGCTCGATGAACACCGCCTCCTTCTTCACCAGCCGGCCGACGCCGAGCGCGTCGAGCGCGTGCCAGGCGTTGGGCGCGATCTGGATGCCGGCGCCGATCTCGCCGAACTGCGGCGCCTGCTCGAGGACGACCGAGCGGAAGCCTTTGCTCGCCAGCGCGAGCGCCGCGGCGAGCCCGCCGATGCCGCCGCCGGCGATGACGACCGGCAGCTTGTTCCGTGGCGTGTTGCTAGAGGAGGATGCTGATGCCTTCGAGCTCACCTTCCGAGTTTACAAGATCGATGCGCTTGCGCGCGATGCGGCAGGAGTCACGTTCGCGGCGCAGCTGGTGCTCGACCAGCCCGGCCCAGAGCCGCTGCTTTTCATTGCGGAACTCGATCACCGTCAGCGTCGAGTTGACGACCAGATCGTTCGACGACCACGTTGCCGACCTGATGAATCGTGCGCGCGAGCGGCGCCCGCGCGTGCGCGCGCGGATGGCGGAACTGCTTGACGCGCAGCTCGAGCAGCGTGCGGTCGTCGTAGATGAGCGACGACGGTCTCGTGCGGGTCCTTCTGGTTCTGCTCGAGCGGCACCCAGTAGGTCGCGTCCTCGGTGAACAGCGCCAGCCACTCCTCGAAGCGCTGCGTGTCGAGGAGCTGCGCTTCGTGGAAGAGGAACTGCTCGGCGCGTCACTGCGCGTCATGTAATCGAGCCAGGCGCGCATCTGCGCGCGGATGTAGACCTCGCTCGTGCCGGTCTTGCCGCGCAGCGTGTCCGGCTCCTGGATGTCGCGCCCGATGGCCGCGGGCGATGTAGACCCAGTCGACCTCGCCCGAGGCGAGGCCGCGCTGCACGCGCTCGTAGACCTCGAGGTCGTCGGTCAGCACCCACGGAGCCGGTGCCGTTCACCACGTTGGCGAAGGCGATCGGTGTCGCGGAACATCGCCGCCGGCGCCTTCGGCATGCGGTAGCGAGTAGGTGTAGACCACCGAGCGGTCGACCGCGAGCGGGTGGATGATGCGCAGCTGCCGGAACTGGCTCATGAACGAGCAGTTCGGGTAGACGATCGTGTTCCACAGCGTGACGCGGAGGATGCGGTCCGCTTCTTCTTTCCCTATTCTTTGTCAACGAATTCTTCTGTACTCGCTCGAACACCGGATTGCCCATGCCGGTCACGAGGCGGTCGTCGTCGTGGTAGTCGCCCATGTAGCCGTGGCCGCGCGGCGTGGTCCACATGCCGGTCGCTTCCCACACCGAGTCGGGCGCGCCGTTCTGGCGCATCTGGCGCACGGCGATGTCGTAGTAGTGCTCCTCGCCCGGCGCGCCGGGCTCGGGCGCGTTGCGCGCCACGGCGACCGAGGAGGCGTGCACCCACGCCGGATGCGCGCCGTCGAGGTGGTTCTCGAGCATCAGCTTCCAGTTGCCGTGGTAGGCGTGCTTGAAGACGCCGCCCGCGACCTCGAGCTCGCCGCCGGGCGCGCGGTCGACGAGAGTCGTCGAAGGACGCTTTCGCCGCTCCGAGGAAATCTTCCAGCGACTCGCCCTGGGCAGCGAGCGAGGCGAAGATGAAGCCGCGGTACACGCGAAACCCGCGGCACCGCCTTCAGACCCTTCGGCAGAGTTGTCCTTCTCGTAGCCCGATCTGCGAACGGCACGGCCTTGAGCGCGCCGGCGCGGTCGTAGCTCCAGCCGTGATAGGCGCAGACGAAGCGCTCGGTGTTGCCGCGGCCTTCGGCGCAGACCATCGCGCCGCGATGCGCGCAGCGGTTGACGAGAACGCCGATCTCTTTTCGTCTTCGAACGACGATGACCGGTTCACGCCCCATCCGCGTCGTGAAGTAGTCGCCGGGCTTCTTGACCTGGCTCTCGTGGCCGAGCAGCAGCCAGGCGCGGCCGAAGACGCGCTCCATCTCCAGCTCGAAGATTTCCGGATCGGCGTAGACCGAGCGGTGCACCCGGTCGGGCTGCACCAGCATCGCGAGACGGTCTCTGTCGAACGCGCCCATGGACGATATGGTAAAGGTATCCGGTGAGCGCGATCGCCCTGCAGGCCTCCGGGATCAAGAAGAGCTACGCCAAGGACGGCCGGCCGCTCGAGATCCTCGACGTCGAGCGCTTCGCGGCGCGCGAAGGCGAGTTCATCACCATCATCGGCCCGAGCGGCTGCGGCAAGAGCACCTTCCTGCACATCATGGGCGGCTTCATCGCGGCCGAGGCGGGCCGCATCGAGGTCTACGGCAAGCGAGGTGAGCGGCCCCGGCCCCGACCGCGGCATGATGTTCCAGGAGTTCTCGCTCTTCCCGTGGAAGACCGTCGCCGGCAACATCGCCTGGGGCCTGGAAGTCCAGGGCATGCCCGGCGACCAGATCGAGGCGATCGTGCAGAAGCAGCTCGACATGATCGGCCTCGCGGAATTCCGCAACCACTACCCGGCCGAGCTCTCCGGCGGCATGAAGCAGCGCGCCGCGCTCGCGCGCGTGCTCGCCTTCGATCCCGAAGGTGCTGCTCATGGACGAGCCCTTCGGCGCGCTCGACGCGCAGACGCGCGAGCTGATGCAGGAGGAGCTGACGCGCCTCTGGGAGCGCACCGGCAAGACCATCGTCTTCGTCACCCACGACATCGAGGAGGCGGTCTACCTCGGCGACCGCGTCGTCGTCCTCAGCGCGCGCCCCGGGCGCATCCGCGAGGAAGTGAAGATCGACCTGCCGCGGCCGCGCGGCGCTGGAGATCAAGAAATCGATCCAGTGCCACGAGTACCGCAACCACATCTGGGACCTGATCCGCAGCGAGTCGCGCGCGGCGAAGTAATCTCATTGTCCGACTGACTTGGCCCTGATCACCGCGAAGACGCTCGAGCACTACAACGAGCGCGCCGCCGAGTTCTGGGAAGGCACGCGCGACCACGATGTGAAGCAGAACATCGAGCGCGCTGCTGCGGCACATTCGCGGCGCGCCGCCGTTGCGCATACTCGATTTCGGCTGCGGCCCGGGGCGTGACCTGGCGGCGTTTCGCGCTCTAGGCCACGAGCCGATCGGCCTCGAAGGCTCTCCGCCGCTCGCCGCCATGGCACGCGAGCACAGCGGCTGCGAGGTCTGGGAGCAGGATTTCCTCGCCCTGAGGCTTCCCGCCGGCCGCTTCGACGGCATCTTCGCCAACGCCTCGCTGTTCCACGTGCCATGCCAGGAGCTGCCGCGCGTGTTGAGCGAATTGCACGCTGCGCTCAAGCCCGATGGCGTGCTCTTCACCTCGAACCCCCGGGGAAATAACGAGGAGGGCTGGAATCGCGGGCGGTATGGGGCGTATCACGACCTCGAATCATGGCGCGCGTTTCTCGAACGGGCGGCGTTCGCGGAGTTGGAGTACTACTATCGTCCACCGGGGTTGCCGCTTGAGCGGCAGCCCTGGCTTGCGAGTGTTTGGCGGAGGAACGGTGTACCCGGTGAGATCTAACACTAACTGAATAGGAGGATCGAAATGTCGAGCAAGTATGCCGTCGTTTCAGGTGTTGTCTTCGGTGTGGTAGCGGTTATTCAGGCTGCGCGGGCTCTGTATCAATGGCCGGTGCATGTGGCAGGTGTCGACATACCGGTGTGGGGTTCCTGGATTGCAGTAGTCGTTGCTGGCAGCTTGTGCGTGTGGGCATTTCGGTCCGGACACAAGTAGCACAGTCAACGCGAACGTTAGAACGCATCAAACGGAGGAATCGAGAATGACACTATGCCCAATCGCCTTGGCAGTCGGCTGCAAGAAATGCCCGGCATTCTCAGTCTGCCCCCTGAAAGGGGTTATCGGCGACTACAAACCCGACGAGACGCAAACGAAGCAGCCCGTGGACAAGGCACCGGGCGGCGCAAAACGGGATGGATAGCCAAGCATGCGCACCGGTCTTTTCCTCCTCGCGGGTCTGCTGCTCCTGGCTGCCGCGCTGCTGCTCGGCAAGCTCTTCTCGACGAACTACCCGGGCGCTACGCTCGCCGCGACCGTAGGCTATGTCGCGCTTTGGCTGATCATCGCCGGCGCGAACATGTGGGTCGGTGTCGCGAAGGCGGGCTACTCCGTTACGCGAGGAGTTGCTGATCTTTCTCCTCATCTTCGGCTTGCCCGCTGCTGCGGCGATCGTCCTCAAATGGAAGGTACTTTGATCGAGCACGAGGAAGTTGGTCACCGCGGCGCCTTCTTCGTCGTCCAGGACGGGAAGCGCGTTGCCGAGCTGACCTACAGCCGCGCCAATGCGACGCTGGTGATCATCGATCACACGACCGTCGCCGACGAGCTGGCGGGCCAGGGCATGGGACGGAAGCTGCTCGACGCGGCCGTGAAGTGGGCGCGCGAAACGGGCACGAAGGTCACGGTGACCTGCCCCTACGCCTCGGCGCAGTTCGCGAAGGACCGATCGATCCGCGACATTCTGCTCTGATGACCCAGAAACCGAAGCTCGCCTGCCTGCCGAACGGGCCGTATTACCTGCTGCACGACATGACCCCGGTGGAGGTGCCGAACCTGCGGCGCGAGAACGGGGAGGCGTGCGCCAACGTCCGGGGATCGCGCTGTGCCGCTGCGGCGGCTCGAAGAACAAGCCGTTCTGCGACGGCACGCACTCCAGCGATCGGCTTCAAGAGCGAGCGCCTGGCGGACGCCGAGCTTGAACCAGCGCGTGAGCTACCCCGGCAAGCGCATCACGATCCACGACAACCGCGCCATCTGCGCGCACGCCGGCGCGTGCACCGACAACCTGAAGTCGGTGTTCCGCATGCGCACGGAGCCCTGGATCGATCCGGACGGCGCGGCGGTCGAGGAGATCGTGGCGACGATCCGGAAGTGCCCGTCGGGCGCGCTCAGCTACTCGATCGACGGCGTCGAGCATCGCGACCAGGAGCGCCCGCCGATGGTGACGGTGACGAACGACGGGCCGTACGCGATCACCGGCGGCATCGAGCTGATGGATGTGCCCTTTGGCGACGGCGCCTCGCGCGAGCACTACACGCTCTGCCGGTGCGGCCAGTCGAAGAACAAGCCGTTCTGCGACGGCGCCCACTGGAACGCAGGTTTCCGCGATCCGGCAAAATAGGCGCACTCCAACCACCAGAGAGACTTCGAGCCATGGGCAGATCGACCGGTCGCAACCTGCGCAACCGCAGGCGCAAGCAGCAGATCAAGAAGGGCCTGAAGCGAGAGAAGAAGCTGGCGAAGAAGAAGTGATCCCTACTGCCCGGCGGTCACGAACTGCCGGCGGAACTCCCACGACCTTCTGCAGGTAGTCGCGCGTTCTCGGCGTAGGGCAGGCCGAGCGCGCAGCCGCTCGTAGACCGCCGAGGAGCTCGAGGCGGTTGATCTCGTTGACCGCATCGGCCTGGTTCTTGTTGAAGGTGCGCAGCACGTTGCCCGGCCCGGTGTTGTAGGCCGAGATAACGCAGTACTCGCGCGACACCGGGTTGCCGACCATCTCCAGCTGCTTGAACAGCAGCACGCTGAGGTAGGCGGTGCCGAACTCGATGTTGTTGTCTGGCGTCGAACAGCTCTTCCTTGGTCGGCATCCCGTCGCTGCCGCGCGCCCGCCGGTGCGCTTCGCGGCCGCCGCTCGTCGGCACGAGCTGCATCAGGCCGTAGGCCGGCGCCGAGCTCACCGCGAACGGATTGAAGTTGCTCTCGGTGCGGATGATGGCGAACACCAGGCTCTGGCTCACCTTGTACTGCGCGGCGGCCTTCGCTACGCTGGGGCGGAATTTCTCGGCCTGCTTGTTGGCGAGGTTCGCGACCATCGCGATCTCCACGAACAGCGCTTTCTTCGGCGCCGGCGTCGGTCGGCGCACGCTGCGGGTCGACGTCTTGCTCGCGAGCAGGTGGTCGGCGAAGGCCTCGGCTTCGGCAGGCTGCGTCGATCTCGCGCCCGCGCTGATCGAGCACCAGGCCCCTGAGATAGGGCTGGCGGTCGCTGCGAGAGCTTCACCGCGCTGTCCGAGTACAGGTCGACCGAGCGCGGGTCGTTCGGCGTGAGCAGCGTGGTGACGATGGCGCTCTTCAGGCTCGCTGCGGGTCTTGTCGCGTCCAGCGTTTCGACGGTGATCCGCCCGCGTCGAAGTCGACCACCGCGCGGCTCATGTAGTTCTGCGTGTACTTCACGTAGGTGCGAACGGGTGGGCAGCTTGGTTTCTTTCTTGCCCCAGGTGCGGTTGACGTTGCCGGTCGAGGACGCCGGACCGAGCCGCTGGTAGTCGCGCTCGACCTGGCGGACGTCGTTGATCAGAGACTGCGGATCGCGCTCGTAGGCTTGCTCCTGGCTCGCGATCGCCCTTGCCGCGGCGGTGCGGTCGTCAGCGCTCGCGACCTTGCCGATCGATTTCGCCGAAGCGGGCTGTTCGCGACGGAGATCGCGCGCTCGGCGCTGTTGAGCGACTTGTCCACCTCGGCGCAGCCCGCGCACGCGAGGCCGAGCAAGGCGACTGGCAGGCAGCGGCGCACGAGGATCAGCGCGGGCAGCGGTAACTGAGGTCGACCATCTCGCGCATGTTGACCGGCTTCTCCAGCCAGTTGCAGCTTCTCGAGCATGAAGCCGGCGAGCTTCTTCAGGCTCTCGACGTCGACGCGCGCCGTCCGGGGTCGCGCTTCCAGTCGGCGTTCTTGAGGTAGATCTCGAGCGGCGTGCGCACGAAGCCCGGCCTTGTGCAGGTCGCGCCTTCGCCTGCGCGGTGTTGGCGAGGTAGTACTTCGTGACCGCGACGTAGTCGGCGAGGAAGGCGCGCACCGCGTGCGGGGTGCGCCTTGAGGAATTTCTCGCCGAAGAAGATGTCGAGCAGCTCGTGGTCGTAGCCGACCGCCTCGACCGCGGTGAAGAGCTTGCGCAGGCCGCCCTTGGCCACCTCGGCCGAGTAGAACGGCTCGACGAAGGTGCCGGCGCTCACCTTGCCGGTGCGCACCGCGTCGCCGATCGCCGGGAAGCCCATCGGCACGACCTTGGTGTCGCGTGTCGGGCACGAGGCCGGCGTTGATCAGGCCGGCGCGCGCCCACAGGTCGGTCGCGGTCTTGATGCCGACGACGCCGATGGTGCCGCCCTTCAGGTCCTTCACCGACTTGATCGGGCCGTCGTCCTTCACCATGTACGGCGTGGTGAAGATGCACTGCTTGCCGGCGGCCTCGAGGCAGACGCTGGCGACGATCTTCATGTCGAGCGCCCTGCGCGCGCGCGAAGATCACGGCGAGGCCCGGCGCGGTGCCGGCGTCGAGCTCGCCGGCGAGGAAGGCCTGGAAGCGCTCGGGTTGGCCTGGAAGAGGATCTGCTTGAGGCTGGTAGCGCCTTGCCCTGGTTCGGCGTCAGGTCGTGGCGCGCGCTCATCAGCCAGACCTGCTCCTCGGCGGCGAAGCCGCGGCCGAAGCGGATCAGCGGCGCGTCCTGCGCGAGCGCCGTGACGCTGAAAGCAGAATGCAAGAATCGACGAGAACGGATTTCACGGCGTTCCCTTTAGACGTAGTAGGTATCGAGCTTTTCCCAGTATACCAACCGGTCGCGCAGCAGCACGACGCGCGCTGTCGAGCAGCCAGCCGAGCGCGGCGATCACCACCACCACCGCGAGCATGCGGTCGGTCCTGCAGCGACGAGAGCGAATAGATCACCAGGTAGCCCAGGCCGTCGGCCGAGCTCACCATCTCGGTGATGATCACCACGATCAGCGCGACCGGCAGCGGCGACGCGGAAGCCCGGCGAAGATGAACGGCGCCGCGGCCGGGATCACCACGCGGCGCAGCGCGGCGGCGCGCGAGGCGCCCATGTTCTGCCGCCGACCAGAGCAGCACGCGGTTCACGCCGCGCGCGCCCTGGCTAGGTGACGATGACGATCGGGTAGAGGCACTCGAGGAACACCAGCGCCACCTTCGACAGGCTGCCGATGCCGAAGACGAAGATGAAGATCGGGAAGAGCGCGAGCTTCGGCACCGCGTAGGTGCCGGAGAAGAGCGGGTCGAGCAGCCCGCCGACGAAGCGCCGAGCGCCCCATCAGCATGCCGAGCGGGACGCCGACGGCCGCGGCGAGCGCGAAGCCGCCGAGCGCGCGGTAGAGCGAGACCCAGGCTTCGATGCAGGCGATTCGGGCTTGATGAAAAACAACGCCGAACTCACGAGCGATGCTTCTCGAGCGACGGAAACAGAAGCGGGTTCCACAGGCCGCTGCGCGCCGCCGCCTCCCAGGCGAGCAGCGCGCGGAAGCGACGAACGCAAGGGCAGCAGGCGCTTCACGTCGGCTGCTCCTGCCAGGCGAGCGCGTGCCGCGCGCGCAGAGCGCAGCAGGCGGTCGCCGGCGTAGCCGAGGATGGCGATCGCGAGCAGCGAGACGTACATCAGGTCGAAGCGCAGGCTGTTCTCGGCGACGCGGATCAGGTGGCCGAGGCCCGAGCGGCGCGTTGATCATCTCGGCGGCGAACATGACGATGAACGACAGCGCGAGCGACACGCGCAGGCCGGCGAAGATCATGCGGCAGCGGCGCTCGGCAGCACTACGCTGCGGAAGATGCGCGCCGTGCCCGGCGCCCATGTTGAGCGCCGACCAGACCAGGATCGTCGGCGTCGCGCGCGCGCCGTAGTAGGCGTTGATGAACACCGGGTAGAAGCAGGCGAGCGCGATGATCAGCACCTTCGACAGGTCGCCGATGCCGAACCAGAGCATGAAGAGCGGCAGCATCACGATCTTCGGCACCGGGTAGGTGAGGAACACCACCGGGCTGAAGCGTGCTGGTCGAAGCAGCGCGCCACGCCCGGCGGCGAGGCCGAGCGCGACGCCGAGCGCCGAGCCGATGGCGAAGCCCGGCAGCGCGCGCCCGAGGCTCGCGCCGATGTCGGTCGTAGAGCTCGGCGCGTGCCGAGCGCGCGTCGACGAAGTGCTTGAGATCTCGAGCGGCGAAGGACGTAGTCCGGCAGGCCCCACAACAGCGACGCGAGCTGCCACAGCAGCAGGACGCGCGAGCAGCGACCCCGCCCGGGCTAGACCCACACCTGCAGCACGTAGTCGTACGCCGCCTGCGCGTTGGTCATGTCGACGCGCTGCAGCTTGATGCGGTAGCCGCTCTTCGTCTTCTTCAGGTGATGCATGTACGAGCCGGCGAAGTGGCGCACGTCGTCGCGCCGCAGCTCCATCATGTGGAAGCGCGAGCTGCACGTCGACGTCGCCGTTCGTGCGATTTTTCGATCGACGACGTTCGAAACGACGTGGTTCGTGCTCCCACAGCGGGCGCTGCGACCAGGCGTCCGGGTGCAGCACGCGCTTCATGCGCACCGTCATCAGGTTCTTGTCCTCGGCGAAGATCGCCGGCTGGCCGTCCCAGGTCTTGTGCGCCGGCGTCGGGCGGCATCCAGTAGATGCCGTCGCGGCGTGAAGAGGTCGATCCACGTCCTGCCACTGCTTCGTGTCGAGCAGCTCCGACTGCCGGTAGAGAAACTGCTCTACGTCGTGCTGCAGTCTCTTCACTGCGCCGTCATGTACTTCGCCCAGGCCTTCATCTGGTTGCGCATCGGCGCTTCCGAGGTGCCCATGTTCGGGCGCGGTCTCGACACCTCGCCCGTCTTCTCGATGTCGCGGCCGAGGTGGCGCGCGAAGCTCACCCAGTCGCCGCCGTCCGAGGACAGGCCCTGGTGGCACTTCCAGAAATTCTCCAGGTCGTCGGCGTTGATCAGCGTGGCGGGCGAGTTCACCAGGTTGTAGTAGGCGAGCGAGCGGCGGTAGATCGCCTCGGGCGCGCCCTTCAGGCGGAAATGCCAGATCTCGGTGAGCGTGCGGTCGACGCCGAGCGGGCGCACCGCGCGCAGCTGCTGCAGCGGCGACTGCACCGACAGGCCCGGGTAGACCAGCACGTGGTGGATGTTGACGCCGACGATCTCCTCGAAGCGCTTCTGGCCGTAGGCCTTGATCATGATCTTGTCGTAGGCCTAGCGTGTCCGGATCCTGCGGCCGCAGGCCCATGTAGCCGGTGAGGATGCAGTGGCCGTAGCGGGTAGTTGATGGTCTGGAAGTTGTCCCACTTGTCGATGGTCACGGTCGCGAACGCCGAGAGCATGTGGTACGAGAGCGGCGCTCGCCGCCTTGGCCTTCTTCGCGATCTGCTTCTCGACCTCGTGCGCGGCGCGGCCGGTGGACTGGTGCGTGACCGACGGGTGCAGCGCGTCGATCTGGTTCTCCAGGAAGAGCTTCCAGTTCGAGTGCTGGATGACGCGGAAGCAGTTCGGCACCACCTCGACCTCGCCCTCGGGCGCGCGGTCGCACATGTCGTCGAACGCGACGATGCTTTGCCCGAGGAATTCCTTCAGTGACGGGCCGTCGGTGGCGAGGCTCGCGAACACGAAGCCGCGGTAGTTCTCCACGCGCGCGGCGCGCTTCATGCTGCAGCTCGGGGTTGTCCTTGCCGAGGCGCGTGCCGGCGTAGCCCGACTCCATCATCGGGATGTTCTTCAGCTTGCCGTCGTGGTGGAACGGTCCAGGCGTGGTACGAGCAGCGGAACTGCTCGCCGGTGTTGCCGTGGCGGTCGCCGCACATCATGTTGCCGCGGTGCGGGCAGCGGTTGTAGAGGACGTTCACCTTGCTGTCCTTGCCGCGCACCATGATCATCGGCTGGCGGCCGATCTGCACCTGTGTAGTAGTCGCCGGCCTTCGGCACCTGCGCTCTCGTGGCCGCAGTAGATCCACACGCGTCTCGTGGATGCGCTGCATCTCGAGCTCGAAGATCGGCGGCGTCGGTGTAGACCTCGCGCCGCACGCGGTCGGGCTCGACGAGTTTCGAGGTCGGGAATACGTTCGGCCAGCATGGGGTTCTCCTCGAAGGGCAATGATAATCTTAGCCGCCCCGAGGAGGAGCTCTGATGTTTCGACATACTGCTTGCTTGCTGTTCGTCTCGTCGAGCGCATCGCGCAGACCGCACTCAAGGTGAAGATGTTCCCCGGCGCGCAGGCGCTGCCGGTGCATCGGCCGCGCAGCCTCGCAGGGCCTATTCGAGCGCCACGGCCTGAAGGTCGAGTGCTGTTCACCGCCAGCTCGCATGAGCAGCGCGACGGCCTCGCCGCGGGCGACTTCCAGATCGCGCAGGCCGCGGTCGACAACGCGCGTGGCGATGGTCGAGCTGGCGAAGCAGGACGTGGTCATCGTCACCGGCGGCGACAGCAGCATGAACGAGCTCTTCGTGCAGCCCGACGTGCGCACCTACGCCGACCTGCGCGGGCCAGACCCTGCTGGTCGATGCGCCCAACACGGCCTACGCCCTGCAGCTGAAGAAGATCCTGCTCATGAACGGGCTGAAGGAGGGCGTCGACTACACGATCCACCCGATCGGCGGCACCGCCATGCGCCTGCAGCGGCCTGCAGGGAGAACACGGCAGTACAAGGCGGCGATGCTGAACCCGCCGTTCTCGATCGACGCCAGGCCGCGGGCCTGAAGAGCTTCGGCCGCGCCATCGACCTGATCGGCGCCTACCAGGCGACCGGCACGTTCGTGCTGCGCAGCTGGGCGCAGGCGAACCGCCGACACGCTCGAGCGCTACATCGCCGGCTTCATCGAGGGCGACGCGCTGGGCGCTCGCGCCGGCCAACAAGGACGCGGCCGTCAAGATTCTTTCCGAGCGGCTGAAGGTGACCCCGGAGATCGCCGCGCGCACCTGGGAGCTCATGACCGACCCGAAGTTCGGCCTCGCGCAGCGATGCGCCGCTTCGACATGCAGGGCTTCCGCAACGTGCTCGCGCTGCGCGCCGAGATCGAGGGCAGCTGGGGCGGCAAGGCGCCGCCGCCCGAGCGCTACATCGACCTCAGCTACTACGACAACGCGCTGAAGCGGGTCGCGCGTTGAAAGTCGTCGACGTCCACACCCACATGCTGAGCGAGGCGTACGTCGCGCCTCCTGAAGAAGCACGGCAGGCAGCTACAGCGTGAAGAAGGTGGTCGGCGGCCAGACCGGCGTCCATCAAGCGACGGCGCGCCGTTCATGACCCTGATGCCGGGCATGTTCGACTACGAGATGCGCATCCAGCGCCATGGACGCCGCGAAGGTCGACATCGGCGATCGTGACGCTGACCAGCCCGAACGTGTACTGGGGTTCGCGCGAAACAGAGCCTCGAAGCGGCTGCAGCTGATCAACGACGACATGGCTGCCCAGTCAGCGGCGCTATCCCGACCGCATCCGTTTCATGTGCTCGCTGCCCGTGGCAGCACCCGAAGCTCGCGCTCGCGGAGCTGAAGCGCTGCCTGCGACGAGCTCGGCGCGGTGGGCGTGATGGTGCTCGCCAACATCGACGGCGTTTCACTCACCGACAAGCGCTTCGCATCCGATCTGGAAGGAGATCGACCGGCGCGGCCTGCCGGTGCTCGTCCACCCGAGCGCGCCGCCGGGCACGAAGCAGCTCGACGTCATCAAGTACAACCTGATCGCCTCGGTCGGCTTCATGTTCGACACCTCGCTCGCGGTGAGCGCGCATGATCTTCGACGGCTTCTTCGACCGCTATCCGAAGCTGAAGCTGATCGCCTCGCACGGCGGCGGCACGCTGCCCTACATCGCCGGGCGCCTCGACATCTGCCACGACGAACATGCCGGCGTGCGCAGGCAGCATCTCTGAAAGACCGAGCTCCTACTTGAAGACGCATCTATTACGACAGCGTGGTGTTCACGCAGGAAGCGCTCGAGATGGCGGTCAAGGTCGGCGGGGAGAGCCAACGTCCTCTACGGCTCCGACTATCCGCACAACATCGGCGACATGAAGGGCTGCCTCGCGCGGGTCGACGCGCTGCCACCGGCCATCCGTGACGCCGTGCGCGGCGGCACCGCCGCGCGTATCCTTGGCATCGGCTAATGATTGACTCGACTCCTCATCGCCGCGCTTCTACCTACGCAAGCTCCTCCATGGCCCAAGTCAAAGTGATCATCTCCGGCGGCTTCTCCAGCGCCTACCGGCCAGGTCCTGCCCGAGTTCGGAAGACGACCGGCATCTCCGTTACGACAGGGTCCGGGCGCGTCGCAAGGGAAGGGGCCGCAGACGATCGCGGCCCAGCTCGAGCGTGGCGTGCCTTCGACGTCGTCATCATGTCGAGAGAAGGCCTCACCGAGCTGATCGCCGCCGGGCGCGCATCGTCGCCGGGCTCGGGACGTCGACCTCGCCACCGCCGCGCTCGGCGCGGCGGTGCGCGCCGGCGCGCCGAAACCGGACGTCACCACGGTCGAAGGCTTCAACGCGCGCTGCTGCTCGGCGCGCGAAGGTCGTCGGCAGTGCCGCAAAGCACGAGCGGCATCTACCTCCTCGAGGAAGTCTTCCCGAAGCTCGGCATCGCCGACCGCATCAACGTCAAGGTCGTCCGGAGCGCGGCTCGCAATCGGCGGCTGATGGTCGCGAGCGGCGAAGCCGACATCGCGGTGCAGCCCATCAGCGAGCTGATGCAGCGTGCAGGGGATCGATTACGTCGGCCGGCTGGCGGACGAGCTGCAGCTCATCCAGATGTTCTCCGCCGCGATCGTGAAGGGGTCGAAGGAGGCCGATGCGGCGAAGCGGTTGATCCAGTTCCTCGCCTCCGGCGCGCGGCGCGGCAGCGATCAAAAGCAACGGGATGGAGCCGGCCGGCAAGCGAGGCAGCCAGTAGGTCCCGGCCGTCGCCCCGAGCGAGCGCATCGAGTCCATCGATGCGATTCGCGGCGTCGCGCTGTTCGGCGTGCTGACCGTCAACCTGGTCACCGAGTTCCGCGTTTCGATCTTCGCAGCAGTTCCTGCCGTCCGAGGCCACGGGCGCGGACCTCTTCATCGAGCACGCGATGTCCCTCGTGATGGAGCAGAAAGCCTTCTGCCTGTTCGCGCTGCTTTTCGGCGTTGGCCTCGGCATCCAGTACGAGCGGCTCGTCGGCGACCGGCCGGCCGCTCTACTGGCTCACCCGCCGGCTTGCGTGCGTGCTGCTCGTCTTCGGCCTCGTCCACCTGCTGCTCGTCTGGAACGGCGACATCCTCACCGAGTACGCGCTCGCCGGATTCCGTCGTGCTGCCGCTCGCTGCGGCTGCCGCAACAAGGCGCTGCTCTTCGCTCGCGCTCGGCTTCCTCGCCCTCTTCATGGTTGGCCCGAGGCTGTACGCGGTTCCCTGGCCTGACGCCGCGGGGCTGCGAGGCCCACGTGGCGGCGGCCAACCAGGCGTATGCGACCGGCAGCCTCGCGCGAGATATGGCGGTTCAGCTGGCACGAGCTGCCGCTCTTCTTCACGCTGCACGTCTGGGTCTTTCCGCGCACGCTAGCGCTCTTCCTCCTCGGCGTTTTCCTGTGGCGAAGCGGCGTCCTGCCGCGCCCGGCAGAGCTTCAGCAACGAGCTCTTCATCGTCGCGATCCTCGCCTTCGTCGCCGGCGCCGCGCAGCCGGTCCGCGAACGCCGGCCTCGCGCCGGTGTTCTTGGCGCTCGCGTACGGCGGGCGCTGCTGCTCCTCGCCGCAATGGCGGCCGGCGCGCAGCCCGTCTCGCGGTTCGCCCCGCTCGGGCGCATGGCGTTCACGAACTACCTGCCGCAGTCGGTCGTCTTCGGCTTCGTCTTCTTCGGCTAGCGCCTCGGCCAGTTCGGTCGCTGGGGCGCGACAGCCGCGTTGGCTCGGCGTGGCCGTCGTACGTTGCGCAGATCATCCTGAGCAAATGGTGGCTACACCGATATCGCTTCGGGCCGATCGAGTGGCTCGTGGCGGACGCTGACGTACGGCGCTGCTCAGCCGATGAGCAAGGCGGCTCGACTACAGGCGCCGAGGCGCGGCATCACTTCCCTGGAGAAGAGCTCCAGCGAGCGCATGCGCGTGCTCGGGCGCGAGGTCGCCGAAGGAGAAGATGCAGAGCAGGTAGTTGGCGCTCGTGACGTGCAGCATCTCCTGCACTTTCTCGAGCGCGGTGCGCGGCGAGCCGGTGATCAGGCGCTGCGCCGAGTCCTCGGCGTAGGGATCGGACTTGTGCACGTCGGGCCGGCCGTGCTTGCGCGTCAGGTGGTGGATGTGCCCGGCCCATTTCCAGTACGCCTCGAGGCCGAGCTCTCGGCTTCGGCGTCGGTCTCGGCGATCACCAGGTGCGTGCGTCTTGGCGAGGAACGGCGCGCGGACGTGCGCGTTGTGCCGGCCCGGGTCGTTGCGGTGCTTCTCCCAGATCTCGCGGTAGCGGTCGAAGTGCGGCTTGACGTCGGCCAGCTTGCCGAGGAACGCGGTGTGGTAGCCGTGGCTGGCGGTGAACTCGATCGATTCCTTGTTCGAGCTCGGGAACCAGAGCGGCGGATAGGGCTGCTGCAGCGGCTTCAGGTGCAGCTCGGCGTCCTGGTAGGCGTAGTGCTTGCCGCGGTAGTTGAGCGTCGTGGTGCGGCAGGCCTCGAAGAAGATCTCGAGCGCCTCGCGGTATTTCTCGCGCGACTCGTCGATGCTCTTCAGCCCGTAGATCAGGCTTTCGATCGGCGACACGCCGCGCCCGACGCCGAGCTCGAGCCGCCCGCCCGACAGGTGGTCGAGCATGCAGACCTCGTTGTAGAAGCGGTAGGGGTTGTACCAGGGCAGGCAGAAGGTGAGCGCGCCGGCGCGCAGGCGCTGCGTGCGCTGGAACATCGCCGAGAGCAGCAGGCTCGGCGAGCCGTCGATCGAGAGCGGCGTGCCCTGGTGCTCGGCGAGGAAGTAGCCGTGGAAGCCGGCGCGATCGGCCGCGACGGCCAGCTCGAGCTTGTGCTCGTAGACCTCGCCCGCCGGACGAGCTCGATTCCTCGACCCAGTCGAAGATGCCGATTTCGAGCTTACTCATGCTTCACGCCGGCCGTCTTCACCGCGCCGATGTAGCGCTCGAGGTCCTCGCGCACGAAGCGCGCGTAGTGCTTCGGTGCCGTTCTCCCTCAGCTCCATGCCGAGGTTGCCCATGCGCTCGGCGATGTCCGGCTCGCGCAGCGCCTGGCGGCGGCCGCCTGCAGCCGCGCCGCGATCTCGCGCGGCAGCCCGGCGGGCGCCTGCAGGCCGATGACGGTGGCGATGTCGAAGCCGGCGAAGCCGAGCTCGGCGGCGGTCGGCACGTCGGGCAGCGACGGCGAGCGGCGGGCGGTGCTGATGCACAGCACGCGCAGCTTGCCGGACTTGATGTGCGACGCGACGTTCGGGATTCCCGACCAGCCCGCCTGCACCTCGCCGCCCAGCAGCCCCGCGACCAGCGCCGTGCCGCCCTTGTAGGGGACGTGCAGCATGCTGTCGATGCCGGCGCGCGACGAGGAACACCGCCATGGTGAGGTGGTGCACCGAGCCGTTGCCGGCGGAACCGTAAGCGAGCTGTCTCGCTTTTGCCTAGATGCACGAAATCACTGAAGCGTCCTGCGCGTCGACGCGACGGGTTGCACCACCAGCACGGTCGGCACCGCCGCGAGCGCGGTGATGAGCGTGAAGTCCTTGAGCGGGTTGTAGGAGAGCTTCGGGTTGAGCGCGACGTTGATCGCCATCGCGCCCGAGTCGCCGAGCATCAGCGTGTGGCCGTCGGCCGCGCGCGCGCCACCTGCTCGGCGGCGACCACGCCGCCCGCGCCCGGCACGTTCTCGACCACGAACGGCTTGCCGAAGGCGTCGCCGAGCTTCGCGGCGAGCATGCGCGCCAGCACGTCCGGGTTGCCGCCCGGCGCCGCCGCGGCGATCAAGCCGGACGTTCTTCGACGGGTAGACGTCCTGGGCCGCGACATTCCCGATGAGGACTGACAAATAAGAGAAGGAGCCTCATCCGCGTTTGTCCACGAAGCGCGGCGGCTTGACCGCCGCCTCGAAATCCTTGGCGATCTGGCCGCGCGGCAGCAGCGTCACCTCCGGCGTAATCTGGAAAGTCCTTCGGACGAGCTTCGACGGTGTCCTCCCTCGTGCCGGCGCGCTTTTCCACATGAAGGTGCAGCACGTCGTTGTCGCCGTGGTTGTACACCTCGGCGCGGAAGTCGACCACATCCGGATCGCGGAACAGCGCGTCCTCGAGCTCGGCTGTGGTTGATGTTGACGCCGCGCACCTTGAAGAAGCCGACGGTGCGCCGCTCGTGCTTCAGCATCGGGAATACGGACCAAGGATGCTGATTGGGTGTTTCTTTGATTGAAAATAGAAACCAGATCGCCGGAAGACCAGCGCAGGAAAGGCGTCATGCAGTTGTTCCAGAGCGGCGTCACCACCAGCGAGCCGACCGCGCCCTCGGGCACCGGCTCGCCAGTCTTCTCGTCCACCACCTCGCAGTAGAACTGGTCGGCCCAGATGTGCAGGCCGTGGTGGCCGACGCCTTCGCCGGCGACGAACGCGCCCTCGGTCATGCCGAAGTGGTCGAACACCTCCGCGCCCCAGGCGGTTTCCAGCTTCTTTCTCTTGACGGGAGAAAGCGGCTCGGCGGCGACGATCAGCTTCTTCACCGTGCTGTTCTTCAAATCGAAACCCTTCGACTTCCGCGAGGTTCGCGAGGTGCAGGCCGTAGCTCGCCATGCCGAGCCAGACCGTCGGCTTGAGGTGGTCGATCAGCTCGAGCTGCACCTCGGAAGGCGTGTTGGTGCCGGCGCCGCACCACACGGTGCCGATGCCGTGGTTGATCGCGGTGCGGGCGTAGAGGTGCGCCACCGGGTGCACGCCGAGCGGAAAGGAGATGTGCGCGCAGTCCTTCGCGCGTCGCGCCGATCAGCGCCCAGGCGCGCTCGAAGGCGCGCAGGCCGTGCTCCATGTCCTCGGCCGAGCGCGGGTAGAAGAGCGGCCGGCCGGTGGCGCCGCCCGAGCGCCAGTATTCGACCGCGGCGCTGCGCGGCTGGATGCAGAACTCCTCGTGGAAGCGCTCCGGCGGGATCGCGCGCAGCTCCTCCTTGGTGAGGGGCGGGATCCTGTGCCAGATGTCTTCGGCCTTGCCCTTGGGAATCCGCTTCTTCAGGAAGCGCGACTGCCGGGCGCGCTCGAGCGCGACGTCGCTTTCGCTTCCTCTGGATCTGCGAGAAGTTCTTGCTTCGACTTCGGCCAGCGCAGGTCCGGTTTCATACGCCGAGGTAGCGGTGCCAGAGGTTGCGGTCGGCGTCGAGCTCGGCCGAGCTGCCCTGCCAGGCGACGCGGCCGCGCTCGATGATGGTGTGGCGGTCGGCGAGCTTCACCAGGCGCTCGATGTACTTGTCGATCACCAGGATCGTCTGCCCCGCGGCGCGCAGCCGCTCGAGGCATTTCCAGATCTCCTCGCGCACCAGCGGCGCCAGGCCCTCGGTGGCTTCATCGAGGATCAGCAGGTGCGGATTGGTCACCAGCGCCCGGCCGATGGCGAGCATCTGCTGCTCGCCGCCGGAAAGCTGGTTGCCCATGTTGCTCTTGCTCTTTCTGCAAGCTGTGGAAAGAACTCGAAGAACCTTTCCGACCGTCCAGGGATCGGCCCGGCCGCTGCGGTTCTCGGCGAAGGCGACCAGGTTCTCGCGCACGCTGAGGTTGGGGAAGATCTGCCGGCCTTCGGGCACCAGCGCCACGCCCAGGCGCGCGATGCGGTCGGGGGCATGCGCTTCGATGCGCGCGCCGCGGAAAGAAATGCTTCCTTGGAAGGCCTGGTCAATCCCATGATCGAGCGCACCGTGGTGGTCTTGCCCATGCCGTTGCGGCCGAGCAGTGTCACCGCCTCGCCTTCGCGGATCTCGAATGAAAGATCAAACAGCACCTGGCTCGCGCCGTACGCCGTCTCGAGGTTTTCGACCTTAAGCAAGCGCTTCGTCCCCGAGGTAGGCCCTGCGCACTTCCGGGTTCGCTCTGATTTTTCCGGGCATCCGTGGCGATCAGCCGGCCGTCGACCATCACCGAGATGCGGTCGGCGAGGCGGAACACCGCGTCCATGTCGTGCTCGACCAGCAGCACGGTGACGCCGGCGCGGATGCGCTCGATCAGCTCGATCATGCGCCGCGATTCCTCCGGCCCCATGCCGGCCATCGGCTCGTCGAGCAGCACCAGCTTCGGCTGCGTGGCGAGCGCGAGGCCGACTTCCAGCGCGCGCTGCTCGCCGTGGGACAGCGTAGCGGCAGATGGTGATTCTTTTCGTGCAAGTCCAATCTCGCTCCAGGATCGACGAGCTTCCTCGAAAAGCGCGGTTTCCTTTTCCAGCGGGCGCCAGAAGGAGAAGCTCGAGCCGCTGCGCGCCTGCACCGCGAGCGCGAGGTTGTCGAGCACGCTGAAGCTTCCTGAAGATGCTGGTGATCTGGTAGCTGCGCGCCAGTCCCGAGCGGACCCGGTCATGCTGCTTCATGCCGGTAATAGTTTTCTCTTCAAAGAGAATTTCGCCTCCGTCGGTCGCAAGGGCGCCGGAGATCAGGCCGACGAGCGTGGTCTTGCCGGCGCCGTTCGGGCCGATCAGCGCGTGCACCTCGCCCGCCGCGACCTCGAGGCTGACGCGGTCGGTCGCGACCACGCCGCCGAAGCGCTTGCTGACGCTCTCAAGCCGGAGCATGTTTCCTCCGCTCGAGCAGGCCGGCGATGCCCTGCGGCGCGAACAGCACGATGGCGAGCATCACCAGGCCGACGCCGAGGTTGGCGTGCTGCTGGTAGTTCGGCGCGAGCTGCGCCAGCCAGCCGATCGGATAGTCGGAGATCAGGTGCTCGAGCCCGAGCAGCACCGCGGCGCCGAGCACGCCGCCCCACAGGTGGCCGACGCCGCCGAGGATCACCATGATCATCAGCGTGCCGGACTGCGCCCAGTGCAGCACGTTCGGGTTGACGTACTTGCCGTGGCTCGCGAGCAGCGCGCCGGCGAGGCCGGCGGCGGCGCCGGCGATGACGAAGCAGGCGAGCTTGTAGCGGAACACCGGGAAGCCGACCGCCTCGGCGCGCGCCTCGTTCTCGCGGATGGCGATGACGACGCGGCCGAAGCGCGACTTCATCAGCCGGTACAGGAGGAAAATGGTCAGCGAGAGAATGAACAAGCACGACGTAGTAGAAAGTCACCTCGTCGCCCAGGTCGACGATGAGCGAAGGCCGCTGCCGCAGCGTCAGGCCTTCGTCGCCGCCGTACGCCTTCATCGAGTTGACCAGGTAGAACATCATCTGCGCGAAGGCGAGCGTGATCATGATGAAGTACACGCCGCGCGTGCGCAGCGAGATCGCGCCGATGATCCAGGCGGCGAGCGCCGAGCACCGCGATCGCCGCCGGCCAGCCGATGAAGGCGCTGGTCACGCCCTCGGCGACGAGGATGCTGCCGACATAGGCGCCGGTGCCGACGAACGCGGCATGGCCGAAGGAAATCATTCCGCCGTAGCCGAGCACCAGGTTCAGGCTGGTCGCGGCGATGGCGTAGATCATCACCCGGCTGGCGAAGCTGACGTAGAACAGCTGGTCCGCCCACAGCATCGCCAGCGGAAACAGAACAAAAATGACGAAGATGAAAATGTTCTTCTTCATCCGCGGGCCGGGAACAGGCCCTGCGGCTTGAAGTAGAGCACCACCGCCATCAGCAGGTAGATCGACACCGAGGCGATCGCCGGGCCGGCGGCGCTGGCGACGCGCGGCTGGAAGAACAGGCCGAACAGGATCGGCAGGAAGGCGCGGCCGATGGTGTCGACGATGCCGACCAGCAGCGCGCCGACCAGCGCGCCGCGGATCGAGCCGATGCCGCCGATGACGATGACGACGAAGGCGAGGATCAGGATGTTCTCGCCCATGCCCACCTGCACCGCGAGCAGCGGCGCGAGCATCGCGCCGGCGACCGCGCACAGCGCCGCGCCGGCGCCGAACACGAGCGTGAACAGCAGCTTGATGTTCACGCCCATGGCGAGCGCCATCTCGCGGTTCGATGCGCCGGCGCGCACCAGCATTCCGACTTTTGTCTTTGTGACCAGGACAAAAAGCAGAAGCGGCGACGGCGAGGCCGACGCGCGATGATCACCAGGCGATAGGCGGGGTAGGGCAGCCCGGCATCAGCTCGACCGGGCCCGGAGAGCGCGGCCGGCATCGGCAGCGCCGCGTCGGAGCCCCAGACCAGCGCGCGTCAGCTCGTTGATGATGAGGATGAGCGCGAAGGTGGCGAGCACCTGCGAGAGGTGGTCCCGCGCGTACAAGGTTCTCAGCAACGTCATTTCCAGAACCATGCCCAGCAGGGCGGTCGCGGGAATCGCCAGCAGCACGCCGGCGGTGAACGAGCCGGTGAGCTGCACGAAGGTCGAAGCGAGGAAGGCGCCCAGCATGTACAGCGAGCCGTGCGCCAGGTTGATCATGTCCATGATGCCGAAGACCAGCGTCAGGCCCGCGGCCAGCAGGAACAGCATCAGGCCGAACTGCAGCCCGTTAAGCGACTGCTCGGCGATCAGGATCCAGCTCAAAAACCGCTTACTTCATCTTGCAGTCTTGCACGTACGCGTCGCCGTGGTCCTTGAACACCGTGCCGATGGTCTTGTTCACCAGGCGGCCCTGCGCAGTCCTTGGCGACCACGCGCAGGTAGTAGTTCTGGATCGGCATCTGGTTGCGGTTGAACTTGAACGCGCCGCGCACCGACTCGAACTTCGCCGCGCTGCATCGCCTTGCGCACCGCCTCCACGTCCTCGATCTTGCCCTTGCTGTCGCGCACCGCGGCGTCGATCAGCATCGCCGTGTCCCAGCCCTGCGCCGCGAACACGGTCGGCAGGCGCCTGAACTCCTTCTCGAACGCGGCGACGAATTTCTTGTTGGCGGCGTTGTCGAAGTCGATCGCCCAGTGCGCGGTGTCGAACAGGCCGAGCGTCGCTTCGCCGACCGGGCGGATGATGTCCTGGTCGTCGCCGAATCCCGGCACGATCAGCGGCACGTCCTTCGACAGTCCCGAGGCGACGAACTGCTTGATGAAATTGATGCCCATGCCGCCCGGCAGGAAGATGTATAACGCGTCGGGCTTTGCCGCCCTCACCTGCGCGAGCTCGGCGGCGTAGTCGAGCTGGCCGAGCTGCGTGTACACCTCGGCGACGACGCTGCCCTTGTAGTAGCGCTTGAAGCCGGTGAGCGAATCCTTGCCCGCCTGGTAGTTCGGGCGCGATGAGGTACGCGTTCTTGTAGCCGCGGTTGGTCGCGTGCTGGCCCGCCGCCTCGTGGTACGCGTCGTTCGGCCAGGAGGCGACGAACAGGTACGGATTGCAATCCTTGCCGGCCATCGGCGAGGGCGCGGCGTTCGGGCTGACGTAGATCAGCTTGTTCTCGAACGCGATCGGCACCGAGGCGAGCATGATGTTCGAGAAGACGATGCCGGTGAGGAAGTTCACCTTGTCGACCTTGACGTTCTTCTCCGCGATCTGGCGGCCGACGTCGGGCTTGAACTGATCGTCGCCGACCAGCACCTCGGCGGGCAGGCCGCCGAGCTTGCCGCCGTTGGTCTTCACGGCGAGCAGGAACGCGTCGCGGATGTCGACGCCGATCGCGGCGCTCGGCCCGGAAAGCGTGCTGATGAATCCGATCTTGACCTTGTCGGCGCTTTGCGCGTTGACAGTGAAAACGAGCAACGCGGCCGCAAGCAATTTGATTTTCATTGGGAATCCCTCCTCGCGATTGATTCTACAATAAGCATATGCCCTTCCGTGCCCGAGTTCCCGACGGAAAACCTCTGGGAAAGAATCCCGACGCGGCTGCGGTGAAGCGCCGCGCGCTCGAGCTCGGCGCGGATCTCGCCGGCATCGCCAGCGCGGCGACGCTCAACGCCTTTCCGCCCGATCCGCGCTGGCCGCAGACGCCCGAGCGCATCTCGCCGTACATGCAAGAGCGTGATCGTGCTGGTGCAGCGCATCCCCGCCGGCTGTTTCCGCGCCAAGAGCAACGTGCCGGTGCAGTACATGGACATGCTGGTGCTGCGCAAGATGGACAAGGTCGCCTATCGCCTCGCGCAGGAGATGGAGCGCGCGGGGCATCCGACCTTCGTCACCGCGGCGCAGGAAACCGACTGGAACTACAAGCGCGCTTCCTACGGGCGGCTTTCGACGCGCCACCTCGGCGTCGAGGCGGGCCTCGGCACGCTCGGCCTCGAGGTGAACATCCTCACGCCGGAGTTCGGCCCGCGCGTGTATCTCACCGGCATCCTCACCGAGCTCGAGCTCGAGCCCGACCAGCGCATCACCGAGCAGGTGTGCATCGGCGAGTCGTGCAGCCGCTGCCTGCACTCCTGCCCGCCGAACGCGGTGCTGCACTGGGGCATCGACAAGCGCGCCTGCGCCACCGAGGCGCAGGAGTTCGGCTTCATGACCATGCTGCAGTTCATGGAGCGCGTCATCGATGCGCCTGCTTCGAAAAAATCAGAAATGCTGAAGACGCGTCGACCTGTTCGGCTTCTGGCAGGGCCTGCTGCGCGTGGTCGGCTCGTTCGGCGATTGCCCGCGCTGCCTCGCGGTCTGCCCGGTGGGCAACGACTACCACGCGCACCTCGCCGAGGTGCAGAAGTACATCCCCGAGAAGACGCCGGAGAAGGTCGCCCTGCATCAGAAATACAAGAGCGACCGCAAGTCGGGCGCCGACCTGCCCGGCCTGTCGAAGTGGAACGTGCGCTGGGTCGGCGAGGAAGGCTACAAGGGCATGGTCGCGAAGCAGCTGCAGGAGTTCAAGAAGCGCCAGCATGGAAATAAATAAGAAAAAATTTGCCGCCGAGGACATCAAGCGCAAGGCGCTGCGAGCTCGGCGCCGACCTGGTGGGCATCGCCGACGGAAAGACCGTCGACGCCTCGCACATCACCGAGCTCGACGCCGGCCGCGTCATCGTGCTCGCCAAGCGCCTCAACGAGGGCGTGGCGCGCATCACGCGCTGGAACGACCGCCACAAGTACTACAACGACGAGCTCGCGCTGACGCACCTCGAGGAAACGTCGCTCGAGCTCGTCTACTGGCTCGAGGACTGCGGCTATCCGGCCGATCATCGTGCCGCCGACCCATGTAGATCCTTCCAGATATTCAAACAATCCGAAGGCGCATATCGCGCCGATGCTCTCGCTTCCGCACGCCGCGGTGGAGGCGGGTCTCGGCACGCTCGGCCTCAACCTGCAGCTCCTCACGCCCGAGTACGGCCCGCGCGTGATCCTCACCGCGGTGCTCTGCAGCGGTCGACGTCGCCTGCGACAAGCCGATGAGCGAGGCGCTGTGCAAGGGCCCGACCTGCGGCCGCTGCCTGAAGACCTGCCCGGGCGACGCGGTCGAGCGAATGGGGCCGCGACTGGGACGCCTGCGACACGCACCGCTCGCCGCACGGCTTCGCGCAGCTCACGGATCATCTCGACCGCATCATCCAGGAAGGCGATGCGAAGAAGCAGAAAGACCTGCTTCGCTCCGAGGACAGCTTCAACCTCTGGCAGAGCATCCTGCGCGGCGCGGGCGTGGTCACCGGCTGCCGGCGCTGCGCCGACGTCTGCCCGGTCGGCGCCGACTACGCGCGATGCTCGCCGACGCGCTGGAAGAAATCCCGGAGAACACGCCCGACGAAGGAGCGCGCGCCTCGACGGCGATGAACGGGCGAGGTTCCGCAAGGCCAGAAGCGCTTCATCGGTTTCCTCAAAGTCCTCTGAAGCTTCCCAAGTCCCGAAAGAGATTGCCCAGCTGCAAAGCGCGCGCAAGCGCGCCGCGGTGGAGCGCGCGCTGCGCTCGCCGTTCTGGCAGAAGCGAATTCCCGAAATATCGATCTTGACAAGCTCGACGACCGCCGAGGTCTGGCGCAAGATCCCGATCCTCGACAAGGACACGCTGCGCGCGCTGACGCGACGCGCAGTTCTACAGCGAGTTCTGCCACGCGCAGCACGACGGCGTCGCCGAGTACTGGCGCTCGGGCGGCGTCACCGGCCAGCCGCTCTTCTACCCGCGCAGCTTCAAGGACATCGAGGTCGGCCTGGAATCGCTTCGCGCGCACCTTCGACTGCGCCGGCGCCGGGCGCGGCGCAGCGCGCGCATGTCTCGTTCCCGCTCGGCATCCATCCGGTCGGGCAGATCTACGCGCGCTGCGCCACGTCGCGCGGCATCACCGTGAACTGGGCGGGCTCCGGCACCTCGACGCCCTCGGCGCTGCAGCTCGAGCTGATCCAGCGCCTGAAGCCGACCATCTGGCTCGGCATGTCGAGCTACGCGCTGCACCTCGCCAACCTCGCCGAGGCGACGGGCATCGACCTGTCGAAGCTCGGCATCAAGCACGATCATGATGCTCGGCCGAGCCGGTGTCCCAGGCGAAGCGCGACAAGATCGAGCGCACCTGGGGCGCGAAGCTCACCGACAACTTCGGCATGACCGAGGCCGGCATGATGGGCGCGGAGGACGTGCCCGGCGCCGGCTTCCGCATCTGGACCGACCTCTACTACATCGAGGTGCTCGACCCGAAGACCGCTCGAGCCGGCGAAGGAGGGCGAGGTCGGCACGCTGGTGGTGACCGCGCTGCAGACCAACAACGTCACGCCGTTCCTGCGCTGGAGCTCGGGCGACCTCGTCACCTACAGCGAGGCTGACGACGGCGGCAGGCCCGTTCTCGGTGTTCCCGCGCATCAAGCACGCGCACCGCACCGCCGGCTTCTTCAAGGTGCGCGGCATCAACCTCGGCCACCAGGACCTCGAGGACTTCATCTTCCGCCACCTCGAGATCGGCGACTTCCGCGCCGAGGCGCTGAACGAGAGCGACAACGACATCCTGCGGCTCTCGCATCGAGGTGCAGCAGCGGCAGCGATGCAGCGGAGGTCGCTGCAGCGTGATCGCGGTCGAAGGTGAAGGAGAAGCTTCGAGCTCGCGCCTCAGGTCGTGGTGCTGGAGACCGGCACGCTGGCGAAGGAGTTCGAGGCCAACGTCAAGGCCGCGCGGTTCGTCGATCGCCGCTGACCTCTACGGAAGGTCGATAGTGTCACCGAGCCCCGCAAAACCGTACTTTCCCTGGAACGTCTCGCTCAGTGCTTGGAATGCCGGCTCCCCGGTGCAATGCCCGGGGGCAATCCGCTCCACTCGCCATTCATCCCGCAACGCGTTTGCCACGCGCTGAATTTCCGGCTCCTTGGTCAGGACGAGATGCAGGCCTCCGAAAACGCAGTACACGCGCTCTTCAATCGCTCGGGATGCGGTGAGAATGTTCTCGATACCCGGATGAGAGCAACCTGCTACCAGGATCAGTCCGCGAGGCGTGCGCAAAGCCAGCGATAGCTCGCGCATCTCTCGCGTGCCCGGCATTTCCGAAACAACGGCGACCAGCCAGACATCCGGCACGATCTCGGTGGTTTCCTTGATCCAGACGAACTTCGCCTCCTGGCCAAGGTGTGCCAGTGGCGAATCGTCTCCGGCGGCTTGCCATCAGTGCACTGCATGTACAAGGGCAGCGAGTGGCAGCGCGGATAGAAGATGCCCGGAAGACCGGAGCCGAAAACCCCGCTAGGTTTCGTCCGGGTGTGTAGACGGTTACGCCGGGGTTGAGCTTGAAAAAGATGGTTGAGCCCGCTTGTATGGTCGCCGTGTCGATGCGAGATCGCGGCGAAGTCGAGGGTGCGTAAATCGACGCGTAGCGACTCGGTGTTTTGGGCGAAGGTCCTCGCATTGTTTCCAGTATCGAACAGGATGCGTTTGCCGCCGAATCTCGACCAGCGCCGCAAAGCCCCAGTCCTTCTTCAGCTCGGGGTGCTTTCCGAACGAATCATGAAGGATGGTTATGCGATTGCCGGGCACGCACGTAGTTACTGCACGTTGAAGCGCCAGCGGATGGTGAGGTTCCCGGCATCGCCGAATTCGCCCTTCAGCGGCACCACCTGCTCGCCCGCCTGGCTGCGCCAGCCGCCCTTGAGCGCCACGGTGAGCGGCTTGTCTGTCGGACGTGCTGCCGACCCGGAAGATGAGCTGCTTCTTCTGCGGACCCTTGGGGGTCGGCGTGTCGCGGCTGCCCGCGGGCTCCATCGGTCGTGATGGTCTCGGTGTAAGGGCAGCGGGAACATCGGTACCGGGCAGGCCGCAGCAGTGAGCGTGTTCTTGCTCGGCGTCCACCTCCACCGCCGAGAGGCCGGCGGCACCGCCGCTCTTCTTCGCCTCCGGCGGCAGCGCCATCTCTCCCCGAGCCCTTGCGCACTTCGTCGCGGGTGCAGCGCTGGCGCGGCCGGCTCGAGCAATCAGGGATCGGGGATGGAGACGTGCACGGTCTCGTCGATGAGGTAGCTGCCCTTTTGCGCCGTCGGCGTGCCACGCCTGGTAGCGCGCGCGCGTCGGGCGTGCTAAGCGCCTGCGCGTCCTTCTTCGCCTGCATCGCCGCGTCCATCTTGGGCGTGCCCCGCATCGCCTTCGCCCAATCTTCTGCGACTCGCGGGTGATGCACGCCTCGTTGTCGCCGCACTTGGCCATGATCTTCTGCACGTCGGCCATCATCGGTTCCATCTGCGCGTGCCACCGCCTGAGCCTTCTTGCTCCTGTCCTTCAGCGCGCGCCATCTGCGATGCGTCGATGGCCTGCACTGTCGGCATGGCGGTGGCGGGCTGCGCGGCGAGGTCAGCCACCAGGTTCAACGCTGCGCTTGACCTGCCATTCGTACGGGTCGTACATGGCCTTCCGCTGCGTTTCTTGCCGGTCGACTCGATAGACGTAGTCGACGGTGAGCGTGGCCTTCGCGCCGGCGGGCGCGAAGTCCGCGGCATGGGCTGCCGACATTAGGGAGGACTGCCGGCACTGCCGCTACGACTGTTCGGATCAGGTTGCGCACATTGTTCCCCTTGGGGTGAGCCGAACAGTCTGACAGCATTAGCGCGCTTGCAGACTTTCATTCGACGATCTGATCGGGCTCGCACCAGGAGAGAGGACGGGATCGCCAGGCCGAATGCCTTGGCCGTCCTCTTGTTGATCACCAATTCGTACTTTGTAGGTTGCTCGACAGGCAAGTCACCCGGCTTCGCGCCTCTCAGGATCTTGTCCACGTACGGGGCCGCGCGCCGGTACGCATCCGCAAGGTCCACCCCGATACGACATGAGGACCTCCAACGTCGACGTAACCCCGGTGCGCATAGATGGCGGGCAGCCGGGTCCTCGCTGCCGCCTCTACGAAGCGAGCACGGTACGTTGTGAAGAGCGGAGTGTCGACGTGTAGCAGGCCGCCGATGCCGCGGAGTGACTTTGAGCGCCGGGTCGAAATCGTCCCTCCCCGCACCGGCACCTCCGAAGCTGCACGCTCCAGTGCGCGCGCCGCGGCGGCCTGCCAGCCGGAACTGCCACCGCGTTGGACGGATACGTCGGATGCGACAGTATTGCCACTCGCTTGAGCGTGGGCACGAGCTCCGCAAGGAGTTGCAGTCGCTTACCGGCTCATATCCGCGAGCATTCAGGTTGCGACTCCGTGATGTTGCCCCCGGGCGTGACAGACTCGGGACGAGCCCGATCTCAGCCGGGGATAAGACGCCAGCAAACACGATGGGCACCGAAGTGGTTGCGCCCTTGGCGGCCATCGCACCTGACGCGCGCTCCGAGCGCACGACGACATCCACCTTCAATCGCACCAGTTCCTCGGCGAATTGCGGAAGTTGCTCCAGGCTGCCGTCGGTCGACCGGAATTCCCCAAACTAGGTTCCGACCCTCGACGTATCCTCGTTCTCGCCAGACCCTGCTGAAGCGCCTCGACCCAGGCCTTGGGTGGCTGACCCCTGACTCAGGAAGCCGATCCGGTATACCTTTGCCGCAGGCTGCTGCGCTTGCGCATCGGCGATACCCACCGGAACGAAACTCGCGAGAACCGACAGGAACACCGCCAGGACAAGCACGCGAATGCCCAGCGCCATCGCTGCGTGCGTAGCTCGAGGCCAGCGATCATAGCCAATCATCATGCGTAGCCCCGCTGGTCCGGCGAACGTTCACTAGTAAGAAACATTGCGGCCTATCTTAGACGCCGAATTCTGGTAACACGCAGCTAACGTCGCCCGAAATCAAGACGTTTGCTTGTTGCGCGGAGCGCGGCTATCGAGCAGCGCGAGCGCTTCTCCGGAGGTGAGCACGTCGCCGAACTGCTGGATCATGTTCTCCAGCGTCGCGCGCTGTTCGTCGTCGGAGAGCGCAGCGGTGCAGTCCGAGAGCATCACCACCTTGTAGTCGAGCATCATCGCGTCGCGCGCGGTGCATTCGCAGCAGACGTTGGTCTTGGTGCCGGCGATGAGAACGGTGTCTATTGCCTTTGCAACAAGGATCTCAAGCTTCGAAGAGCCAGCGATCAGCGGGCTGTAGCGGTTCTTGGCGACACGCAGGTCGCCGCGGGCGACCTCGAGCTCAGGCCAGAGAGTCTGCATCGGCGAGCCGGCGGTGAGCGCCGCAGCCGCCTTTCGCGCGTTGTCGGGCGCGACGAAGCGGCCGAAGAAGCCGTCCCAGTCGCTGCCTCCCGGCCGGTTCTCATGCTGCACCCAGACGACCGGCACGCCGCGCGTGCGCAGCTCGGCGGTGAGGCGGTTGATGGCCGGGACGATCTCGCGCCGCCGGCACTTCGACCGGCGCGCCGGGGGCGACGAAGGCGTTCTGCATGTCGATCACCAGCAGCGCCGTCTTCTTCGGGTCGAGCGAATCGAAGAGGTGCAGCTTGCCTCGGCGCGCGACCACGCGGTCGACGATCGATGGCCGAATTTCAACCTTATTCATCAGCCGAGGCCATCGAAGTATTCCGCCAGGCGCCGGCGGCCCTTCTCGTCGGGCACGATGCCGTGCCCCGCGACCAGGTTGTCGCGCATGTGATCGGGGCGGCCGGTGCCGGGGATGGCGCAGGTCACCGCCGGGTGCGAGACGATCCATTTGAGGAAGTACTGCGCCCAGCTCGCTGATGTCGTACTCCTTCGCCCATGGCGGGAGCGGCTTTCCCTTGACGTGCGAAAGATCGCGCCTTCGGCGAACGGGCGGTTGATGATCACCGCCACTTCGCGTTCTTGCGCCAACGGAAGAATTCGTTTTCAGAATCCCGTTCGCCGAGCGAGTAGTTGATCTGCAGGAAGTCCCACGGGTTCGCCTTCAGCTCGCGCTCGACCGCGCCGTAGGCCGAGGAGGTGTAGTGCGTGATGCCGATGTAGCGCACCCGTTTCTCCTGCCTTCCACTTCTGCAGGGTGTTCGCATGAGTAGCAACATCCACCAGGTTATGCACCTGCATCAGGTCCATCTGCTGCACGCGCAGCCGCCTGAACGAGGTCTCCATCTGCCGGATGCCCGCGTCGCGACCGCTGCGTCCAGACCTTGGTGGCGACGAACAGACGCTCGCGCAGCTTGAGCTCGGCGATCAGGTCACCGGCGACGCTCTCCGAGCGTGCCGTACATCGGCGAGGAGTCGACCACGCGCCTTCGGCGAAGAGCCTCAGCACTTCGCGCAGCGGCTCGCGCGCTGCCGCGTCGCCGCCGACGTCGAAAGTCTGCCAGGTGCCGAGGCCGATGACCGGAAGGCGTTCGCCGGATGCGGGATTGCGCGCGTGGTGGGCTCGACGGCTTGCGCGCTGTTCATGACAGGCGCTGCAGCCAGGCCGAGAAGAAGGATCGCTCGGCGCGCGTCCATAGGAACGATTCTAGCTGTGATAGCCTGCACCGCCATGAAACGACGCGCGTTCCTCTCCTGTAGTACTGGCGGCCGCGGCGGTTCCGGCCTTTGCGCAGAGCAAGCCGATGAAGATCGGCGTGATCGGCTCGGGCCGCATCGGCTCGACGATCGGCGGCCTGTGGGTGAAGGCGGGCCACGAGGTGATGTTCTCCGACCGCGATGCCGAGCAGGTGAAGCGCGCGATCGACGGCCTCGGGCCGCGGGCTCGCGCCGGCGGCAGCGTCACGAGGCGGCGAGCTTCGGCGACGTGGTGCTGATCGCCGTGCCCTACGCCGCGCTGCCCGCGATCCGCGACGAGGTCGGCCTTCGCCTCAGGGGCAAGGTGGTGATCGATCCCAACAATCCCGTGCCCGCGCGCGACGGCGACATGGCCGTGGCGGCGAAGGAGAAGGGCGCCGGCGTATCGACCGCGGCGCTGCTGCCCGGCGTGCGCATCGTGCGCAGCTTCAATTCCTGGGGCTACGCGACGATGGCGCGCGAGGCGAACCGCCCGGCGCCGCGCATGGCGCTGCCGGTCGCTGCCGACGACGCCGAAGCGCTGAAGATCGGCATGCAGCTCGTCTCCGACGCCGGCTTCGACCCGGTGAACGCCGGCTCGCTCGCCGCGTCGAAGGCGTTCGATCTCGGCTCGTCGGTCTCCGGCAGCGATGCATGACCGCCGAAGAGTTGCAGCAAGGCGCTCTCGCTCAAGTGAGCTGGCTTACCCGGGTCGTCGCGGTGCGACCCGAGGAAGTGCGCGCGCTGCTCTGGTCGTTCGCGTACTTCTTCTGCCTGCTCGCGGCCTACTACATCCTGCGGCCGCTGCGCGACGAGATGGGCATCGCGGGCGGCGTGAGGAACCTGCAGTGGCTCTTCACCGCGACCTTCCTCGTGATGCTCGCCGCGGTGCCGCTCTACGGCGCGCTGGTCGCGCGCATCGCCGCGCCGGCGCTTCATCCCGCTCGTCTACCACTTCTTCGTCGCCAACCTGGCGATCTTCTGGCTGCTGCTCGCGCTTCGACGTCGAGCGGCAGACGGTGGCGCGGGTGTTCTTCGTCTGGATCAGCGTCTTCGTCCTGTTCGCCGTGTCGGTGTTCTGGTCGTTCATGGCCGACGTCTACAACTCGGAGCAGGGCAAGCGCCTGTTCGGCTTCATCGCCGCCGGCGGCAGCGCCGGCGCGCTCGCCGGGCCGGCGATCACCATCGGCCTCGCGCGGAGCGATCGGCGCGGTGAACCTGCTGATCGTCGCGGCGCTGCTGCTCGGAGGCCGCGGTGTTCTGCGCGCAGGAAACTCGAAGTCCGAGAAAGAGAGATTCTCCTGAAAGACAGAACGCCGTCGGCGGCGGCGCGCATCGACGGCATCCTGATGGTGCTGCGCTCGCCGTACATCGCCGGCATCACGCTCTGGGTGGCGCTGATGTCGGTGGCCGCGACCTTCCTCTACTTCGAGCAGGCGGCGATCGTCGCCGCGGCCTCCGACGATCCGGCGGTGCGCACGCGCATCTTCGCCGACGTCGATCTCGCCGTCGGCCTGCTGACGCTCGTCGGTGCAGTTCGTCGCCACCGGCAAGCTGATCGCGCGCTTCGGCATCGGCCCGGCGCTCGCGCTCCTGCCGCTCGTGTTCGCCGCGGGCTTCGTGGTGCTCGCCGCGGCGCCGCTGCTCGCGGTGGTGATCGCCTTCCAGGCGCTGCAGCGCACCGCCAACTTCGCCATCTCCAACCCGGCGCGCGAGGTGCTGTTCACGGTCGTCGCGCGCGACGAGAAGTACAAGGCGAAGAACGTGATCGACATCGTCGCGGTGCGCGGCGCCGACGCCGCGGGCGGCTGGCTGTTCACCGCGCTGCGCTCGCTCGCCGCCGAGCTGCGCGCTATCCCGGTGGTGGCGATCGCGATCGCCGGCGCGTGCCTGTTCCCGCGGTGGCGCTCGGTCGAGCACAGGAGCGCCGCGCCGCGCGGTGCCTAAGCTATAGTACGGCGCAAGGGGAGAAGCCATGGGCTGGATCGTTCTCGGAGTCATCGTCGCGCTCGTCGTCTGGGCGATCGCGATCTACAACGGGCTGGTCGCGCTGCGCAACCGCTTCAAGAACGCGTTCGCGCAGATCGACGTGCAGCTCAAGCGCCGCTACGACCTGATTCCGAACCTGGTCGAGACGGTGAAGGGCTACATCAAGCACGAGCGCGAGACGCTCGAGGCGGTGATCAAGGCGCGCAATTCCGCGCAGGCGCGCGCCGCGGCCGCGGCTGCGTCGCCGGGCAACCCGGCGGCGATGCAGCAGCTCGGCGCAGGCCGAAGGCGCGCTGACCGGCATGCTCGGCAAGACTGTTCGCGCTCGCCGAGGCCTACCCGGACCTCAAGGCGAACCAGAACATGCTCGCGCTGCAGGAGGAGCTCTCCAGCACCGAGAACAAGGTCGCGTTCGCGCGCCAGGCGTTCAACGACGCGGTGATGGAGTACAACACCAAGCGCGAGTCCTTCCCGACAGCGATCTTCGCCGGCATGTTCAACTTCGGGCCGGCCGAGCTGCCTCGCCGCGACCGAGTCGGCCGAAGAGCGCAAGGCGCCGAAGGTCTCGCTTCTCGTAGCTTGAACTTCTTCGAGCACCAGCAGCTTCGCCCGGCGCAACAACCGGGTGATGGTGCTGCTCTTCGCCCTGTCCGTGATCGCGATCGTGCTCGCGGTCAATGCGGTGGTCGCCGTGGTCTACGCCGTCGTCGATGGCGCCGCGAATCGGCCGCGCCAACCCTCGCCAGCGATGCCGCGCTCCGTCCGGGCGATCAGCACGGTCGAGCAATACGTAAC
>ERZ1370068.3263-contig-2379_pt1 | contig 54182 bp, 66 predicted proteins | sample MGYA00561227_ERZ1370068 | MGnify/ENA primary metagenome ERZ1370068 (study PRJEB38410, sample SAMEA6850437) | metagenome | study: Metagenomic assessment of the ecological functions of the soil: analysis of the soil microbiota associated with the... | reverse complement strand
AAGTTACGTATTGCTCCGCCACGTCGAGCGCCGCTCGTGCGACGGCTCCATCTCGCGACGGCGCACGTCTTCCAGCGGTGGCACCGTGTACCACGCGATCTCCGGGATCGGGCGGCGCTCTGGGAACCGCGGCGCGATCGCTGGAGGTGCCGCTGTGGCAGCTCTCTCGGAGGCTCGTTCCGCGATCAGTGCGGGTCTACGCCGACTGCCACGCATGGCGAGGCGCTGACGAGCTGCAGCGGCGACGCTCGTCGCCCGGCGGCTGCCCGTGGATGGGGGCGGACGAGGAGCCCGACGCCGGGCCGGAGGAGCACCGGTCGCCCGCGGAGGCCGGGAGGACGTCTATGCGCCGGAGGCGACGCGCCGAGAGCGCGCGAGATGGCGGATCGCGGCTTCACGGCGCTGAAGTTCGACCTCGACCTCCCCCTCCTGCCGCACGAGGACCTCTACGCCCGACGATCTCGGCCGCGCAGCTCGACCGTCAGCTCGCGCTCGCCGAAGCGACGGTCGAGGCGGTCGCAGGGACGCGCCGAGGTCGCGTTCGACCTGCACTGGCGCTGGCACGCGACCCGCCGACGCGCTGCGGCTCGCCCGCGCGCTCGAGCACCTGCCCGTGCTCTGGCTCGAGGATCCGACGCCTCCCCAGGATCTGGCGTCGGTCGCACGCATCGCCGAGCGCACGACGACGCCCATCTGCACGCGGCGAGAACCTCTTATCGCCCTCGACGCCTTCGCGGCCCTCATCGACCAGGGCGGGCGTCGGACATCCTCGCGCCGGACATCCAGAAGGTCGGCGGACTGGCCGACACGCGTCGGATCGCAGCGCTCGCGGACGTCCACTCGCGTCCGCTGGCTCCTCCACAACATCGCCGGGCCGGATCGGCACGCTCGCGTCCGCGCACGTCTGCGCGTCGATCCCGAACTTCCTCGCACCTCGAGTGGCACGCCGCTTCCGTGCCGTTCTTCGACGAGCTGCTGACGACCACCGGGCCGGTGATCGAGGACGGCTGCCATCACGGTGCCGGACGGCCCGGGAAACGGCGCTGAGCCTCGACCTCGACGTGGCGCGACGCTATGCGCGCGGCCGGGAGCGCCGTTCTTCGACGAGCCGGGTCTAGACTCGCGGGGTCGGGCGCGAGGAAGCGGAGCACGCCGGAGCTCCCCTCGACGTGCAGCCCGTCGGTCGCGGCAGGTATCGCGAGCGCAGCGCCCGGCCTGGCGGCGACGCCGTCGATCGCGCCGTGTCCCTCGACGACGAGGTGAGCACGGCGAAGCGCCCGCTCGCCTCCGACCCGCTCGTCGACCTCGAAGGAATGCTCCGCGACTCCGGTGGCAGCGAGCGGATCGGCGAGTGCGCGCCGAGGTCGAGCGCGCCCGCGGCCTCGTCCCACCCGAGACCCAGGTGGCTGTCCTCGGGCTCGATCGGGAAGTCTCGCCACTCGCAGAGGAGCGAGAAGTCCGTCGGCTCCTGGACCTCCGCGATCAGGAGCCCGGCGCCGAGCGCATGGGGAACACCGGCGCGGAACGTACGACGACATCCCCTGCGCGAACGGAGACGCGGTTCAGCGAGCCGAGCATTCGCTCGACGTCCTGTGCCCGGATCCACTCGAGGAAGCGATCGGGCTCTGACCTCCTCGCGCAGACCGACCCACACGTCGGCCTCCTCCTGGCGCGTGCAGCACGAAAGCCAGGCCTCGGTCTTGCCGAAAGGCGAGTCGAACGCGCGACGCGCGAACGCGCGATCGGGATGCGCGTGCACCGGGAGGCGCTCGCCTGCGTCGAGCAGCTTGACCAGGACGCCCGTCGACGTGCCGAAGCGCGCGACGTGCTCCTCGCCGAGCCAGGCGATCGGATCGTCGGCGACGGCGTCGCGGAGCAGAGCGTCCGTCGGCGAGTCGCGACAGGCCTTCCTCGGGGTCCGCGCCGCCCGGGTTGTTCGCGGGAGTGACGGATCCGATCCACTCCTCCGGGAAGAACCCGTCCTCGGCCTGCTCGCCGCGCAGCTCTGCGGGAGCGCACCGCCGCGATAGAAGCGATGGACGCGGGTCGGTGTCAGCCGGACGGCGTCCACGGTCAGGCGCCGACGTCCTCGGGCGTCAGCAGCGTGTAGCCCGACTCGAGGCTCGCGCCCGCACGCGCCGCGAACGCCTCACGCGTCGGCACGTGCCAGCCGAACGAGTCGGCGAGCCGCACGATCATCGAGAAGAGTGCTGCGACGTGGATGGCGTCGACGAGCGCGCTCACCGTGACGCCTTCGGAGAGCACGGCCTCGGCGTCCGCCTCGCTCAGCTCGTCCGGACGGAGCGTGAGCTTCTCGAGGAACCTGAGCGTGCGCACGCAAGCGCGGTTCGACGGGAGCGCTGCGCCAGTCGCTCCTCACCGCCTCCCACACCTCCTCGCCGAGCGCGTACGACGCGACCGCGCCGTGGGACTCCGTTCAGAACGGGCACTGGTTCAGCGACGAGACGAAGCGCGGCGAACAGCTCCCGCTCGCCGACGCTCCAGTCCGACGGGCCGCGCATCGCGAGGTCGAGCACCTCGGAGTACGGCCGCCCGAAGATCTCGGGCCGGTAGTGGAGCGTCTTCAGGACATCCGGCGGCTCGGCGCCGCGGCGCTCGCGAATCGCATCGAGAACCCTCGCCTCCCCGGGCTCGTGACCGCTGTCGAGGCTACTGCAGCCTCATCGGCAGCACCCGGAGTCCCGCGTTGCAGCCGCTCGAGGCCGGCGGCGACGGCAGCCGCGACCGTCAGCTCGAAGACGGCGTCGTCCGAGTAGCCCGCGCGCGTCAGCGCCTCGACGTCCTCGTCCGTGATCCGGTAGGCGTGCCGCCGGACCTTGTCGAGGTACGCGGCGAGCTCGGGCGGAGCCGGACGTTCCGGCTGGGCGGCGTCCTCGAGTCGCGCGATGGCAGCGTGTCGTAGCGGGTCTCGATGCTTCCCACGAACGCCGTAGTTCACCACAAGAAGTCCTGCTGAGGACGGCTTTCCCGCCGCACGAGCAAGGGCTCCCCTTCCGTCCGACGCGAAGTACCATGACCGTCCGATGAGCGCGCCTGCTGTGGCCGGCCGGCCGTCGCTGACGATCCGGGGAAGGCAGTACCCCGTTCTGCTGCCGACGGTCCGCGACCCGCGCCTTCATCTCGCCGCGGTGATCGTCACGTTGCAGGTCCTCGGACAGACGGCGTTCGGCTTCAACCTGTCGATCGCCCAGATCCTCGTCGCGCTCGGGACGTGCGCCGTGCTCGAGGTCGGCATCGCCTTCTTCCGCCACCACGTCGCTCATGTGGCCCGCGAGCGCGCTGCTCACCGGAAACGGCGTGGCCTTCATCCTCCGCGTGCCCGGGACGGAGCACGGAGACTGGTGGAGCCTGCACGGCTGCCTGGATCTTCGCCGGGACGGCCGCGATCGCCCTGCTCTCGAAGCACCTGATCCGCGTCCGCGGCCAGCACATCTTCAACCCGTCGAACTTCGGGCTCGTCGCTGTGCTTCCTCGCCCTCGGGAAGTTCGCGGCGCGGATCCGCTCGACTTCTGGTGGGGGCCGATGTCGCCGTGGATGGCGCTCGCCCTCGTGCGTCATCGTCGTCGGCGGCTGTCGCGATCCTCGACGCGGCTGCGGTTGCTCGCGATCGCCGTCGGCTTCTGGCTCACGTTCGCCGCCGGGATCGGCCCTGCTCGCCGTGAGCGGGCACTCCATGACCGCGCGCTGGCACGTCGGGCCGATCACGGGCTGGGACTTCTGGTGGCTGCTCGTGACCTCGCCGGAGATCCTGATCTTCCTCTTCTTCATGATCACCGACCCGAAGACGATTCCCGACGAGCGGACTGGCCGCCGCGCCTACGCGGTCGGGGTCGGGCTGCTCGCGACGCTGCTGATCGCGCCGCAGACGACCGAGTTCGCCACGAAGGTCGCCGTGCTCGACCGCACTCGCGCTCGTGTGCGCGGGGCGTAGGCGTCTACATGCTCGTCGGCGCGAGACGACCGCGCTGCTGACCGGGCGCCGCCCGAGGCGACTCGTCGTCGGAACCGCGGCTCTCGTCGGCGCGCTCGCGTACGCCGGCCTGGTCGTCGCCGCCGGAATCCCGGCCCGTCCGGAACCGGACTCGCGTCGGCTCCGACGGACGCGCAACGGGCTTCCCGCGATCACGGTCGTCGACTCCGGCGGCGTCGCGGGCTATCGACCAGGCGCTCTGCGCGAGACGATCGCCCGCGACGTCGTCGTCGATCTCCGCGCCGAGTCCGACGCGCTGCGCACCCGAGACCTCGATCGCGCGGCGACTGCCGCCAGCGGCGCGTGGCTGGCCTCGCTGTGGACGCAGATCCGCGCTGCGTCGGCGCAGACGACGGTCGGCGCAGCTACGACGTCGATCGCATGTCGCTGACGCCCTGAAGCGAGGCGACGTACCAGGGCCGCCGAGCGTCGTGGCAAACCTCCAGGGGACGCTACGTCGCGTCGACCTACGGTCGGGAAGGCGCCACAACCGTGAGCCGTCGCGACGCCATCCGCTTCCGCCGTACCGTCGAGCTTCAACTGAACGGACGGCAGGTACCGGATCGTCCGCTCGGAAGGCGGCCTTCCGCTCGGCGCACGCAGCCGGCCCAGCCGCACCGGGCGGCACGCTCGGTGGCACGACCTTCGTGGACGTCGCACGCACAGGTCGGGCTCGACTTCCGCCAGGGCGCGTTCCGGTTCGGCATGTCGACGGACACGACGGCGATGATGGGCGGCGGCCTCTGCTGGCTCGACTACGACAACGACGGGTGGCTCGACCTCTTCGTCGTCAACTCGCACGCGGACGTCGACATCGTTCCCTCGGATACGCAGCGGCGGCCTTCCCCGAACCGCGCTCTACCACAACGTCGGAGGCCGGTTCGTGGACGTGTCGGCGCGCGCCGGCGCCGACCTACCGATGCGCGGAGACGGCTGCGTGGCCGCCGACTTCAACCTCGACGGTCACACCGACCTCTACGTGACCAGCGCCGGATACAACGTCGTGACGGACTCCTGGGATGCGCTCCTCTGGAACAACGGCGACGGGACCTTCACGCGAAGGCGCCGTCCGAGCGGGCATCAACGCGCAGGGCTGGCATTCGGCAGCCGCCGTCGGCGACGTCAACGGTGACGGGCGGCCGGATCTCTTCGTCTCGTCGCTATACCGATCCGAACTTCGTCGTCGACCCCGCGTCCGGCTTCCCTCGGACCACGCAGGCGGTCCGCGACCTTCTCTACCTCAACGAAGGCCCCGACGAGAACCGGGCGATCGACGTTTCGAGAGGTCGCCCGCGCGGCCGGCATCGAGAGGCAGGCCGTAGGGCACGGGCTCGGCGCCGATGTTCACGGATGTCGACCGCGACGGGCGATCTCGACCTCTACGTCGCGAACGACACCGACCCGAACCAGCTCTATCGCAACGTCGCCGAAGGGCGGCGCCGACGCAGATCTCGAGATTCCGCTTCCGCGAGGACGACGCGAAACGGCTGCGCGGTCGCCGACCCCAACGCTGGGCATGGGGATCGCCGCCGCCGACTACAGCGGCGACGGCCGGGTGGACCTCTTCGTCACGAACTCGCGCAACCAGCTGCACGCCGCCTACCGGAGTCCAGCGCTCGACGGGTTCTCCGTACGTGGACGTTCGCGCCCGACATTGCGGCGGTGATCGGCACCGACTCGACGGCGTGGGGCACGTCGTGGGCCGACCTCGATCTGGACGGCGACCTCGACCTCGTACTGGCGAACGGCGCGATCCCGGTCGTGAACCTCGCGAAGGACGCCGCGGCGCGTCCAGATCCTCGAGAACGTCGCAGGCCGAGGGAAAGGCGCCTCGGTTCGCGCTGGTCAGAGGAGCGGGCCTCGCGCGCACGCCCGCGGTGAACGGACGAGGCCTCGCGACGGCCGACTACGACTAACGACGGCGACCTCGACGTCGCCGGTCAACTCGATCGGCGGGAGGCTCGTCCTGCTCCGGAACGATGCGCCGAACCGACACTGGCTGGAGGTTCGCTTCCGGCACGTTCGCGCCGGGAGCGGTCGTGACGGCCGACGCTCGGCGACGGGCGGAAGCTCGTCCGCGAGGTGCAGGCGGGCTCGAGCTACCTCTCGTCCGAGGATCCGAGAGTGCACTTCGGTCTCAGGAAGGCGGCGACGGTCGCGGCAGCTCGCGATCCGGTTCCCGGACGGTCGCGACGATCGAGCCTCGACGAAGGTTGCCGCCGACCGGATCGTCGACGCGGGCTAGGGCTGCCGGCTCAGCGGCCCGAGCGTTCCTGCAGGCGCCGCGCGACGGAGTCGAGCGTGACGGCGAGCAGCAGGATGACGCCGGTGACGATGTAGATCGTGCCCGTCGAGTAGCTGCCGATGTTCAGGCCGTTCGCGACCGTCGCGATCACGAGCGAGCCGAGGAGCGCGCCGCGGACCTCCCGCGTCCGCCGAACAGGCTGACGCCTCCGATGACGGCGGCCGAGATCGAGTCGAGGAGCAGCGTCCCGCCCCCTTGCTGCAGGTTCACCGACTGGAGCCGCGCAGCGAGCACCATCCCGCCGACGCCGGCCATGATCCCGGAGATCATGAAGACGAGGATGCGGATGCGCGCGACGTTGATGCCCGAGCGGCGGGCGGCCTCCGCATTGCCGCCGACGGCGTAGACGTGGCGCCCGAACGTCGTGCGCTTGGCGAGGAACGTGAGCCCGACGAGGAAGATCAGCATCAGGAGCGCTGCGAGCGGAAGCCCCTGCGACTGACTGCAGTTCTCCGTGAGCGGCGTGCCCGGGGCACATGCGGCCGGCCTCGTCGCGTGGTTGCAGATCGCGACGACGCCGAAGCAGGCGACGGCGACGCGCGACGAGCTTCGCGATCGGCAGCCACGGTCTGACCGACAGACCTGCGCGCCGTTGGCCGATCGCGCCGCCCAGCTCGGCGAGGGCATACAAGCCCGTGATGATCGCCGCTATGAGCCAGCCGACGTTCGCGGAGAAGTAGTACGTCGCCGCGTCGTTGATCCAGTTGGTCTCGATGATGATCACGCCGCGTAACTCGAGGACCTGCAAGATCACTCCCTGCCAGATCAGGAGCCCCGCGAGGGTCACGACGAACGACGGCACGCCGATCTTGGCGACGATCGTTCCCTGCGCCGTCCCGATCACCGCGACGACGGCCAGCCCGATCAGGATCGCGAGCCAACCCGGGTAGTTGCGCCCGTCCGCGAGCTGCATCGTGGCTGCGGTCACCGCGGCGATGCCGCTCAGGTAGCCGATCGAGAGGTCGATCTCGCCGAGGAGCAGCACGAAGACGACGCCGTACGCGATCATCGTCACCCCGGCCATCTGGAGGATGACGTTCACGAAGTTCCCGGCGGTGAAGAAGTTCGTGGCGCGTGAAGCCGAAGTACGCGACGATCAGGACCTCGCCGAGGACGACCGGGAGGACGCCGAGGTTCCCCGACTTGACGTTGGTGACCGCGCGTTGCCAGAGACCCGTTCGCTCCTCGGCGTCGTCCCCTCCGGGCAACCCGATGCCGGGCGCGACGATCTCGGCGTCGGCGCTCACGAGACGATCTCCGGCGCGGTCTCGGCGATGCCCGACACCTTGGTCGGAATACCGGCGGTGATCGCCTGGACGACCTCCTGCTGCGTCGTCGCCGCGCGCTCGTAGACACCGATGCTGCGGCCGAGGCGCAGGACGGTGATCCGGGTCGCGGTCTCGAAGATGTCGTGCAGGTTGTGCGAGATGAGGACGACGGCGAGCCCCTGCTCGGCCAGGCGCCTGACGAGCTCGAGCACCTGCTCGGTCTGCGCGACGCCGAGCGCAGCCGTCGGCTCGTCGAGGATGACGAGCTTCGAGTTCCACATCACCGCGCGCGCGACCGCGACCGACTGCCGCTGTCCGCCCGAGAGGGTCGCGACCGTCTGACGGATGGACTTGATCGTGGTGACGCGAAGGCCCTTCGAGCGTCTCCGCAGCACGCTGCTCCATGGCCGGCTCCTTGAGCCGGAAGCAGGAAGTCCCGGATCTCGCGGCCCAGGTACATGTTCTGGACGACGTCGAGGTTGTCGCAGAGCGCGAGATCCTGGTAGACGACCTCGATCCCGAGCTTCGCCGCGTCCTTCGGCCCGTGGATCGTGACCGGCTCGCCGTCGAAGAGGATCTCGCCGGAGTCGTAGCCGTGGATCCCGGCGATGCACTTGATGAGCGTCGACTTGCCTGGCGCCGTTGTCCCCGACGAGCGCCATGACCTCGCCGGCGCGCACCTCGAAGTCGACGTCGGTCAGCGCCTGTACCGAACCGAACGTCTTCGAGAGGTCGCGGATCTCGAGGAGTGGTGTGTCGCTCACGCGTGCGTGTCTGAGAAGAGAGTGGAGGCGCACCGGAGGCGCGCCTCCGACTCTGTGTTCACGACCTACTTGCAGTACTGCTTGTACGCCCCGGAGCACACCTCGCTCCGCTTGAGGAACTTGTCGCGGAAGAGCCGCGTGTAGTTCGCCTTGGTGATCGAGTACACGGGGATCAGGTACGTCGGCTTCTCCTTCACCTTCGCGTTCGACCTGGGCTTCGCCCCCTTGAACAGGGCAACCGCCGCCGCCGCGGCCGCGTTGGCCTCATCGGGCACGTACTTGTAGACCGTGTTGGTCTGCCAGCCCGAGATGATGTTCTGGACACCCTGGACCGTCGCGTCCTGCCCGGAGAGCGGGATCGGCTTGAGGCCCTTCGCCTTCAGCGTGGCGACCACGGCGCCCGCGATGCCGTCGTTCGCGGCCACCGACGCCGTCGATCTTGTTGCTCGTCTGGACGAGCATCTGCTCGAAGAGCGTCTGGGCCTTGACCTGCATCCCAGAGCGGCACGAACTTCGCCGGGCCCTTCTTGACCTTCTTCGTCTTGAAGAGCGGGTTCAGGATGTCGTCGTTGCCGCTCTTGAACAGGAACGCGTTCGCGTCCGTCGGGCCGCCCCAGAGCTGCGCGACCACGCCGCTCGGGCCGTACGTCCCCTTCGCCTTCATGCCGGCAATGACGCCGAGCGCCTGCAGGCGACCGACGAGGTTCCCGTCGAACGTCACGTAGATCGAGCCGGTGCCGCCGATGATCTGACGGTCGTAGTCGATCGTCTTGCCGCCGACAGCAGTGAACTTCTTCTGGATGGCGATCGACGTGCCGTTGTCGATGTCGGTGATGATCCCGACCTTGGCGCCGTCCCCGATGCACTGCTCGGCCTGTGCGAGCATCTTCTGCGGCTGACCGAGCGCGTTCACGATGGTCGCCGACAGGCCCGCCTTCTTGAATGCGTTCTTTGAACGCTGGCGCGTCGAACTGCTGCCAGCGCACGGACGTCGTCGTGTCCGGCAGCAGGACGCATACCTGCGTCGCGGCCGGGCGCGCGGTATGCGCCGCTCGCGGCGACCGCGACGGCGACTGCGGCCGCGGCAACTCTGACGAGGAGCGTCGCTGACCTACGAGAAACTGCCTTCACTGCAAATCCTCCTTGACGAGGGGGTGCCTGCGGGGAGACTCTAGTACGAATCGGGTGCTGTCAATGCTTTACGGTGTCCGATACTCGACCGGATTCACGGCGTCCGGATTGGCCGACCGCACGATCGCGTCGCAGACCTCGGCCGCGCGGTAGCCGTCCTCGAACGTCGCGCCATACGGGGCGACGTCGGTGTCGCCTCGCGATCGCCGCGCAGCAAGTGGTGGAGCTCGTGCACGAACGTGTCGCCCCAGCCGATGATGTGGCCCGGCGGCCACCAGTGCTCCCAGAACGGGTGGTCGGCCTCCGAGACGAGCACCGTCTTGAAGCCGCGGGCGCGGTCGCCGTCGGCCCGGAAGACCTGGAGCTCGTTCAGCCGCTCCATGTCGAATGCGAGCGAGCCCTCGGTGCCGTTGATCTCCCACTGGAACGCGTGTGCGGCGGCCCGAGCGCGAGCCGCGTCGCCTCGATCGTGCCGATCGGCGCCGTTCTCGAACTGCGACGGCGGCCTCGATCGCGTCGTCGACCTGCCGGTCCGGGGAGGAAGGTCTTGACGAAGCCGACGACCGTCGTCGATCTCGCCGACGAGGTAGCCGCGCGAGGTCGACGACGTGCGCGCCGAGGTCGCCGAGCGCGCCGGAGCCCGGCCTCGTGCGGCGTCGAAGCGCCACGCGTCGAGCGTCGGTCGTCGCCCCAGTCCTGGAGGTAGCGCCCGCGGAAGTGGCGGATCTCGCCGAGCTCGCCGGCGTCGATCAGCTCGCGCGCGAGGCGGACGGCAGGGACGAAGCGGTAGTTGAACGCGCATAGGTGCTTGACGCCCGGTCGCGGCGACACGCCTGCCAGATGTCGTAGCTCTCGTCGGCGTCCCGGCCGAGCGGCTTCTCGCAGACGACGGCTTGCCGGCCTCGGCGGCGGCGATCGGTCGGCTCGGCGTGGAGCGAGTTCGGGGCCGCCGATTGTCGAACGAGCCCGATCTCGGGTCGGCGACGAGGTCGCGCCAGTCGGTCGTCCAGCGCTCGTAGCCGTAGCGCGCCGCGGCTCCGCTCACGGCCTCTTCGTTCCGCCCTGGCGATCGCGACGAGCCGCGGCCGAAGCGGCGGCGGCCAGCGTCATGTACGCGATCTTGCGGAAGCGCGTTCGAGTGGGCCTTTGCCCATGAACGCGTAGCCCGAGCATCCCCACACCGATCTCGCGAATCCCGTCCGACGTTCACCGTCGCGCGGCCTCCTCTCCGTCGTATCGCCCAGACCTCGTGCGCGAGATACTACGAGCCGCTCCACGACCGCAGGCAGACCGACACGCAGGAGGCCGACATGAAGACGCTCGCTCGGCATCTGGGCGCTCGGGCCGATGGTCACACGCTTCGTGCCCGGCGGGTACCAAGCCCGAGCTGGCCGGCGAGACGACCGTCGAGCGGTGTCCGCGGGCGGTCGACGGCCTCGGCGACCTGATCGACGGCTACGAGTTCCACTACCCGCAGGAGCTCGACGCCGACAACCTCGACGAGGTGCGCGAGGCGCTCGGCGGGCACGGACGTCTACTGCATCGCGACCGGCCTGCACCTGGACCCGCGCTTCGGCCAGCGGCGGGCTCGTCGTCGCCCGACGCCGCGACCCGCGCCGAGGCGCGTGAAGCGCACCGCTCGACGGCCACCGACTCTGCCGGCGAGCTCGGCGCGCACTTCATCATCTGGCCCGGGATCGAGGGCTACAACTACCCGTTCCAGACGCCGTACGCCGAGAGTCTGGGCGTGGTTCATCGACGGGATCGGCACAGGCGGCCGCAGCGGCTGCGCGGAGCACGGCGTGACTGCTCTTCCTCGAGCACAAGAACTCCGGAGCCGGCGATGAAGATCCTCATGCGCGAACATCGGGATGACGCTGCACGTGATCCACAAGCTGCGCGCGCGAGGGATCGACAACGTCAAGGTCAACATGGACTGGCAGCACCTGATCATGAACGGCGAGCACCTGGCCGAGTACGCCGCGCTGCTCGCCGCCGAAGGGCTGCTCGGCCACCAGCACGCGAACTCCGGCTGGGGCACGTTCGACGACGACAACATGGTCGGCGCGACCGCGTTCATGGAGACGCTCGAGCTCGCGCTCGAGCTGCGCCGCGCGAGCTACGGCGACGAACGGCGAGCGGCTCGGCTTCGACCTCTACCCGTACACCGAGGACGCGGTCGCCGCGGTGAAGCGGTCCGTGCTCCAGTGGCGGTTCATCGACGGCGTCGCGGCGAAGATCGACGAGCGCGGCGCTGCGCGAGGCGCAGCAGCAGCGAAGGACGCCGTCGCGCGCGTACGAGCTCGTGTACGCGGCACTCGGCGCGCAGTGACCACGCTGTCGGGCTCGACGTCGGCACGACCGGCGTCAAGGCGATCGCGATCTCGCCGAGACGGGCGAGGTGCTCGCACGGGCGGAGGAGGCGTATCCGCTGTCGACGCCGCAGCCGCGGCTGGGCCGAGCAGGATCCCGAGGACTGGTGGCGCGCGAGCCGAGGAGGCGCTCGTCCGCGCTCGACGCCGAGCCGACGCGGCGATCGGCCTCTCCGGGCAGATGCACGGGCTCGTCGCGCTCGACGCCGGCGGACCGCGTCGCTCCGGCCCGCGATCCTCTGGAACGACCAGCGCACGGCCGCCGAGTGCGCCGAGATCGAGGAGCGGGTCGGGCTCGAGCGGCTGATCGCAGCTGACGGGGAACCGGGCGCTCACGGGCTTCACGGCGCCGAAGCTGCTCTGGCTTCGGCGCACGAGCCGGACGTCTACGCGCGGATCGCGCCCGTGCTCGCTCCCGAAGCGACTACGTCCGGCTGCGCCTGACCGGCGAGCGCGCGATCGACGCCGCCGACGCCTCCGGGACGCTGCTCTTCGACGTCGCCGCACCGGCGCTGGAGCGACGGAGGTCGCTGGCGGCGCTCGAGCTCCCGCGCTGCAGTGGCTGCCCGCCCGTAGTGCCGAGTCGCACCGACGATCGCCGGGCGCGGGCGACCAGCAGCCGGCGCGCTCGGGGTCGGCGTCGATCGGGCCGGGGCCGCTGTCCGTCGTCCTCGGGACGTCGGGCGTCGTGCTCGCCGCGCTGCCCGGGGTACGCGCCGATCCGGAGGCGCGCGTCCACGTCTTCTGCCACGCCGTTCCCGGACACCTGGGAGGCGATGGGGGTGATGCTCTACGCCGGCCGGCGTCGCTCCGCTGGTTCCGCGACGCGCTCGCCGCGAGGCACGCCTTCGACGAGCTGACGGCGCCGAGGCCGGGCGCGGTGGCGGGCCGGGCGCCGAGCGGCGTGCTCGTTCCTGCCGTACCTCGCAGGGCGAGCGGACGCCGCACGCCGACCCGGACGCACGCGCGCGCGTTCACGGGCCTCGACGCTCGCGCCACGACCGCGCGCGCGCTCGTCGCGCGCCGTCCTCGAGGGCGTCGCCTTCGGACTGCGCGACTCGCTCGAGCTCCTGCGGCGAGCTCGGGCGTCGCGCCGGCGCGGGGCGCGCGTCTCGGGCGGCGGCGCCCGCAGCCGGCTGTGGCTCGAGATCGTCGCGTCCGGTGCTCGGCATCCCGCTCGAGCGACTGTTCCGCCGACGAGGGCGCGGCGTACGGCGCGCGCACTGCTCGGCGGGCGTCGCGAGCCGGCGCGTTCGCAAACGCCCACGAGGCCGTCGGCAGCGTGCGTCCGCGTCCGCGAGACGGCTCGAGCCGAACGCCGCCTGGGCGTCCCGCGTACGACGAGCGGTTACGCTCGCTTCCGAGAGCTCTATCCGCCATTCGATCGAGTGGAGAGCAGCATGGGTCTTGAGGGCAAGGTCGCATTCGTCACGGGCGCGAGTCGCGGAATCGGACGCTGCGCGTCGCGCCGCTCGCTGCCGACGCGAGGGCGTTGCCGTCGGCTCGCGTCCCGCACGCGGCGACGACCTCGGGCTCCCCAACGGCGGCTCGGCCTCGCCGTGCGACGTCCGCGAGATCCGTCAGGTCGAGGACGCCGTCGCAGCGCACCGTCGAGCGTTTCGGACAGCCTCGACATCTGCGTCGGCGAACGCGGGCGTCGGCTCGTACCGGCACGCTGCTCGAAACGCTCGCTGGAGCACCGAGGAGATGATCGACGTCAACCTGAAAGGCACGATCTACGCAGCGCGCGCAGCGATACCGCACCTGATCGCAACCGGCGAAGGCGACCTCGTCACCGTCGCCTCCGAGGCCGGCCGGACGCGGCCTCCCCGGCGAGGCGGTGTAACTGCGGCGTCGAAGTTCGGCCAGGTCGGCTCTCACGCGCGCCCTCGACCACGAGCTCCGCGGAGCACGGCGTGCGCTGCACGAACGTCTGCCCGGGCGGGGTCGCGACTGACTTTCGCCGCTGAGGTGCGGGGTACGGCCGCACGCCCGAGCGTCCTCGCCGGGATGATGTCAGCGGAGGACGTCGCCGAGGTTGTCCTCTTCTGCGTGACCCGCCCGCGCAGGTCACCGCATCCTCGAGACTGCCTCGCGACCGGATGACGGAGCCGTCGTGGGGATGAGGCTGGGCATCGTCTCGACCGCCGACATCAACCGGCTGGTGATCCCGGGCGCGCAGGCGTCGCCGAAGGTCGAGCCTCGTCGCCGTCGCGAGCCGCGACCAGGCCGCGCCGACGAGTACGCGCGGCACATGGGAGATCGAGCGCGCGTACGGCTCGTACGAGGCGCTGCTCGAGGACCCGGACGATCGAGGCCGTCTACATCTCGCTCCCGAACACCCTGCACTGCGAGTGGTCGATCCGCGCGCTCGAGGCAGGCAAGCACGTGCTCTGCGAGAAGCCGCTGTCGCGCCACCCCGAGGACGATCGACGCGGCATTCGACGCCGCCGAGCGCACCGGGCGCGCTGCTGATCGGAAGCGTTCATGTACCGGCACAACCCGCAGACGAAGCGGCTCGACGCAGCTCGTCGACGACGGCGCGATCGGCGAGCTGCGGCTCATCCGCTCGGCGTTCAGCTACTCGCTCTACGACGCGGACAACATCCGGCTGCGCACCGACGTCGAAGGCGGCGCGCTGATGGACGTCGGCTGTTACTGCGTCAGCGGCTCGCGGCTGCTCGCGAGGCGAGCCGACGAGCGTCTTCGGCGCAGGCGTGGTACGGCCCGACGGGCACCGACTGGGTCTTCGCGGGCACGCTGCGCTTCCCCGGCGACGTGCTCGCGCTCTTCGACTGCGGCACGGCGCTGCCGGACGCGCGACGAGCTCGAGGCGATCGGCAGCGAGGGCTCGCTCTTCCTCGACGACCCGTGGCACTGCCAACGACGCCGGTGATCGAGCTCCGCCGCGACGGACGGCGTCGAGCGGATCGAGATCGAGCGCGCAGGACTCCTACCGGCTCGAGCTCGAGAACCTCGCCGATGCTATCGCCGGCGACGGCGCCGCCCCCTGGCTTCCGGCCGCGAGGACGCGCTCGGCCAGGCGCGCGGACGGCTCGACGGCGCTGCTTCGGCTCCGCGGAGACGGCGCGTCGCCACGCGGCCCTAGGCCGTTCGGTGCAATCGTACGGATCAGGTGACTTCGAAGTCGCCGTTCATCTGGACTCGCAGTGCGTGGATCGCACTCGAAGTGGTAACGAGCCGGCCGCGAAGCGTCACCATGCCACGACGGCGTCCCCGTCGCCCCGACCTCCGTCGGACCCCGTCGACGCCCCCGCCCGCTCAGGTGGAAGTCGTGCGACGTCCGACTGATCGTCGACCGTCGATCGTGTACGTGCCCTGCCGCGAGCGACGTGACGTCGGCTGTCCGTCGGCGTCCTGCAGGCTGGATCTCGAACGCCAGGCCTCGACGCGCGCGCTCTGGCGTCGTTCCCGACGCCGCCGTCGTCGGCTCGGTGGACGTCGTGGTCGTCTCCGTCCTGGTCAGCCTGACGACATCGTCGTCGCCGCCGCCGCAGCCCGGCAGACCGCGAGGGCCAGCCGCCGCGAGCCCGACCGACGAAGAGCCGATGCGCCTGCGTGCCGTGGTCATCCGGAATCCCCCTGTCGGTTTTCGCGCCCGACGATACGCGCCCGGCAGCCGATCGGTTCATGCTCCGTCCTCGAGCTGAGCCACGGCGACCGCCCGGCACTCATCGCGCCGCTCCGCCAGAGTCCGACCCTCCAGAGCCACGGGCCGTGGACGTGCTCGAGATCGCCCCCTGGCCTCTGGCGCTGGACGGCCTACCACGAGGGAGTGGAAGGAGGTGGGTCGGCAGCGTCTACGTCGCGACGGCGAGGACGGGGTCGCGCCCATCGACCCGCTCGTCCCCGCCGGAGCGCACATCGGCGACGCTTCTGCACCTCCTGACCGACGTGACAGCGCTCGCAAGGCGGCCCGTCCACGTACCATCGTCACGGTGTCTCTCTGGCACGCGGCGCAGCGCGCGAGCAGCGATGCGCGAGCGCTACGGCGCGCGGATCTTGGGCCGAGCCCGGGAAGGCGGCTGGCAAGTTCGTCGATGGCCGCGCTGGCGCGGTGCGGACGGACCCGTTCACGCTCGACGCGAGCCGCCGCCGGAGTGGCCTCGATGGCGCATCGAACCGCGCGCGCGCCAGCCGAGGTCGTGTCACTGGATCCCTGAGCACTCCGCCCTCGTCCCCGGGCGGACGTCCTGCATCGGCCGACGGCAAGGGCGGCGCCAAGATGCGCCGCGGGAGTCGCTGGCTCCCCGCGAGTCGAAGACCCAACGCGACCTCGCCGCGTCCCTCCGCCCCCTTGCTCTGACCCGCCGCGTGCGACGTCCTCGTCTCGCACGGGCTGGCCGGAGAGACTGGACTGGCGGTCGCGGCCGGAGCGCTCTGCACGCCGACGCTACGAGCTCTGCTGGCCTGGCGACGTTTGGCTCTGGGTCATGCTCGCCAGCCCTGGCGACGTCGTCCGTCGTCGTGCTGGCGGTGGTCTGGCTACAACCGCCTCGTCCGGCTGCGCAACGAGGCGGACACCGGCTGGGCGAACATCGATGTCCAGCTCGCAGCGGCGCGGCCGACCTCATCCCGAACCTCGTCGAGAGCACGTGCGCGGGCTACCGCGGCCCACGAGCGCGGGGTCTTCGAGAGAGGTGACGAAGGCGCGAGGTACGCTCCGCGACGCGGCGACGCCCGCCGCGGCAGGCGAGGCGAACGACATCCTGGAGCGCCGCGCTCGGGCTGTCTCGTTCGCCGTTGCCGGAGAACTACCCCGACCTGAAGGCGTCCGCGAACTTCCTCCGGCCTGCAGGACGAGCTCACGGACACCGAGGACAAGATCCAGTGCGGCCAGGCGCTACTACAACTCGACCGTCATGCACTACAACACCGGGATCCAGAGCCTCCCTGGGTGCTCGTCGCACGGCCGCTCGGCTTCCGCGAAGGAGTTCTTCTCCGCGGAAGGCGACACCGCCGCTCCACAGGTGTCGTTCACGCCCGCGACGTGACCCCTCCAGCAGCAGATTCGCACCAACCGCCTGCGGGAGCGGCATCGTCATCGCCGGCTTCGTCCTGCTGCCTGCTCGTCCTCGCCGGGCTGGTCGGGCTCGCGCCTGGATCTCTCACTGGGCGTCGTCGCGCTCGTCGGTTGCTGCGGTCTACGCGGTCTTCGCCACGCTCCGCTCGCGGAGCCATGATCGCCGGCATCACCCATGCGCAGCCGGTCGGCGCGGACGAGCTGCGTCCGCTCCGGCGGCTCGTCGAGAACGTCTCCATCGCAGCCGGGCTCCGGTGACGCCGGAGGTCCGCATCGTGGACGACGACGCTCCGAACGCGTTCGCCGCGGGCCTGCGGCCGACCGCGAGCTACGTCGGCGTCACGACCGGGCCTCCTGCGGATCGATGCCGAGAGCGCGAGCTCGAGGCGGTGCTCGCACACGAGATCTCGCACATCCGCAACCGCGACACGTACCTCATGACCATGGCGACGATCTTCGCCGGCGTCATCGCGCTCGTAGCGGACATCGGGTTCCGGACGCTCGCGTACGGTGGGCGCAACCGCCGCGCAGGCGGGATCGCCGTCGTCCTCGCCATCGTGGGCTTCGTGCTCGCTCCGTACGCGGCGTTGCTCCCTCCGCCTCAGCCTCCTCGCGCCGTCGCGAGCTCCTCGCCGACGCCGGCGCGGCCGAGATCCTCAGCGATCCCGAGGCGATGGCGCCTCGCGTTGCGCCGCCTCGAGCTCGACACCACGACGGTGCGCTCACCGGGGCGTCGACGGCGCATCTCTGGGTGGAGAGCCCGACCGATCGCATCCAGCTCGAATCGCGGAGGCGTCCTCGAGTTCACGAGCTGGTTCAACACGCATCCACCGACCCGCACTCGCATTGCGGCGCTCGAGGAAGCAGGCGGATTCCGTCTTCCCGGAGCGGCTCCCGGCGGACGAGCCGTTCTCGCTCGAGCTCGGCGTCTGGGAGCACTCCGGCGCTTGCGCCACAATCACGAGATTCAGGTTCAGCTTCTGACCACTTCGGGTCGATAATGGTTTGGTCGTGAAAGGCATTCGCATCGGCAAACGCCGGGCGCGCACGAACGAGCCGCCCAGCTCGCCGCTGGAGCTCGCGCTTCGGCCTGCGCTCGTCGACGGCCGCTTCGGCAGGTTCCCCGACCGGTTCAACTTCACGGGCGACGTCGTCGAGGCACTCGCACGCGATCCGGAGCGGCGCGCGCTCACGGTCCTCACTAAGCGACGGCGTGATCGAGCCCAGATCGTTCCTGGAGATCTCCGAGGGGCGCAGCCGTCTGGGCGACCACGCTGCGCGAGCGCAGCGTCGGCGTCGGCGACCGCGTCGTCGTCATTGCGGACGGCTCCGTCGACTGGCTCGAGGCCGTTCTCGGAGTCATGAAGGCGGGAGCGATCGTCGTGCCCTGCGCGCCCTCGGTGTCCCCGTCGAGGCGTCGAGCGGGTCGTGTCGTCGACGGACGCGGCGCTGGTCGTCGCGGAGAACGCCTTCGAGTCGACGCGATCGAGAAGATGGGCTTCACCCCCGACTACGAGCTCTACACCGCAGGGGCTGAGACGGAACTCGAAGGACGTCCCCGTCGACGTGCCCACGCACGACACCGCCTCTCGCGACCTCGCCTTCATCGTGTCGACGTCGGGTGCCGCCAGGCGCACGCAAGGACGTCGCCCACACCCACGGATCCGTTTTCGCGACTCGCGTCCAGGCCGAGCATTGGCTCTGACGTCGGGCGCGGTGACGCGGTGATGGTGCACGTCGGACGCGACCTCCCCGCTGACGATGTGGAACACCGTCATCGGCCCGTGGTCTCGCGGCGCCGAGGTCGTGCTTCACCACGGCGAGTTCGACGCCGACGAACGCCTCGACCTCCTCTTCAGGCTCGGTCCGAGCATTCTCTGCCACTCCCCCACCGAGTACCGCATCATGGCGGAGCACCCGGAAGCTCGAGCGGTTCCGCTCCCCACGCCTCCGCCGCCTCGTCTCGACCGGAGACTTCCTCGATCCCGAGGTCGTCGCCGTGTTCGAGGAGCGGTGGGGCATGACCATCTACGACGGCTACAGCCAGGCCGAGACGAACATCGTGGTCGCGGATCTCGCCGACGGCGCCGCGAAGCCCGGCACGATCGGCCGCGCGCTGCCCGGCCATCACGTCGCGGTCATCGACGATCAGGGCAACGAGCTCCCGGCCGGCATCGAGGGCGATCTCGCCCTCCGTGGCCGCCACCCACGCTGTTCGCCGGGTACTGGGAACAGCCCGAGGAGACGAAGGCTGCCTTCCTCGGCGACTGGTACCTCACCGGCGACGTCGCGCACGCCGACGAGGAGGGCTTCTTCACCTCGTCGGCCGCGCGGAGGACGTCATCACGAGCAGCCGGCCGGACGTTCGGGCCGTTCGACGTCGAGCGCGTGCTCACGGGGCACGCAGCCATCGCCGCCTCGGCGATCGTCGGCATCCGTGACCTGCAGCGCGGAGGGCAGTTCGTCCGCGCGTTCGTCGTGCCGAGGGCCGGCGCCGCAGGCTCGGAGCAGCTCGAGGCCGAGCTCCGTCAGTACGTCGCGCAGATGCTCCCCGACCAGCAGAGTGCCCCGCGAGATCGTCTTCGTCGATGAGCTCCCCACGGTCGGCTGGAAGGTGAGCCGGCACGAGCTTCGCGAGCGCACCCTCGGCGGACGCCCGCTCACGGGAGATGCCCCCGACGACCGAGTTGGACGCCCCGGCCATCGCCGCCGTCGCTCCCGCCCGCTGCAGCCCAGACCCGCCTCCCGCGCCCGCCCAGCCGGTCGCCGAGGACCACGACCTGGGAGATCGTGTACCACGATCCGGCACCCGAGCCCCGCCGTCGTTGCCGAGGCGCTCCCGACCCGGTGCCCGAGCCCGCCCCGCCGGTGCCGCCTGCGCAGAGCCGGCTCCCGCACTCGAAGCCGCGCCGATTCCCCGAGCCGGAGCCCGAAGTCACGCCAGAGCCCGGAGCCGGAGCCATCACGGAGCCGGAGCCCGAGCCGATCGCAGAGGTCGCCCCCGTCGCAGAGGTTGCACCGGTGGTGGAGGTCGCCCCGGTCGTGGAGGTCGCCCCGGTCGCCGAGGTCGCTCCTGTCGTCGAAGTCGCGCCGGTCGTCGACGCCCAGAGCCTGAGCCGGAGCCCGTAGCCACGCCGGAGCCCGTAGCCACGCCGGAGCCTGTGGCCGTGGCGGCGCCCGTCGACGAGCCAGAGCCCGTCGCAGACGCGGTCGAGGTCGACGTCGAGCCGCGCGCCGAGGTCGAGCTCGTAGCCGAGCCGGAGGCCCAGCCGGAGCCCGAGCCAGGCCGGAGCCGAAGCCGCAGCCGCTCCACGAGCCGGAGGCGACGGAGCCGGTGCCACCCGCGCTCGTCGTGCTGTCCGAGCCCGACCACGCAGGACGAGCCCGCCCATACGCCGGAGTTCTCGGTCTGGCGGAGCCGGAGACGCTGCCGGATTACGTGGTCGAGGGCTCGTCCGCACGCACGCCGGTCGTCGTCCCGGAGCCCGAGCCGGAGCCGGAGCTCGGCCCACTTCCCGACTTCGTCGTCGAGGCGGAGTCTGCGCCCCGACGCCGCCGCCCCCTGTCCGAGTCGAGCCCGAGGACGAGGAGGAAGAGGATCTCGGCCCGCTTCCGGACTACGCTCATCGATCCGAGACATCCCGCCCGGAGCTCCGACGTCAGGCACCCGAGCCGCCGAAGGATCGTCCCGCCTCCTCCGCCGGTCGAGGTCAAGTCGACCCCGAAGGCCGACGACACCAGGTCCGGTGCAGCCGGGATCTACTTCCCGCCGACGACGGCGTTCCCCGCACCTCGCGACGACGGCGACCTCGACCTCGGGTTCCGCAGACGGGAAGCGCCCGGCGAGAAAGCGCCCGCCCGTGCAGACCGACACATCGAAGCGGTCGACCCAGCCGGCCGAGCCCGGCGACGAGGCAACGGAGGTCAGCTGGATGGCCGGGCTCTCGAACCGCCTCAGCGCGTACAGCTCTCGGACGAAGAGGCCGGCGAGGCGTCCGACGGGACGGTCGAGGACAAGCCGGACGAGCAGGACGTGGACGCCGAGTCCTGACGGTCGGCGAACCGCCCATACGCACAGCCGGATAGCCTGAGCCGCGTGACGGATCAGGCGGCGGTGAGCCTGTTGCGCTGGCTGCGACGACAGCTCCGGCAGCCGACTCCGCAACGCGAGCATCTGGAGGCGGCGATCGCGAACGACGATCCCGGCGAAGTCCGCCGCCTCGTCGAGCACGCCCCGTTCACGGATGCGCAGCGCCGTCACGTCGAAGGTCTCATCGACCGCTGGGAGGACAGCACGTGCCGGCGGCTGACAACGAACGGATCGTCCGGCGGATCTTCGAGCGCGTTCGCGCGCAAGGAGGGCCTCGCGCTCCGCGGTCTCTTCGACGATGACGCCGTCTGGTCGGTGCCCGGCCGCGGGATCATGGCGGGCACCTACCGAGGTCGCGAGGCGATCTTCCAGCTTCCTCACCAAGCTGCCGAAGGAGACCGGGGGGACGTACCGCTCGGAGCTGATCGACGTTCCTCGCGAGCGAGACTCGCGCCGCGGCGCTCTCACCGCGCGCATGGCACACGGCACGAGCGCGGCCCTGAGCTCGAGCAGGTTCTCCTCTTCCGCATCGAGGACGGCCTGAGTCCGCGACGTGCTGGCGCTCCCCGAGCGACCCGGACGCCTTCGAGACGTTCTGGGCGTAAAGCAGTCCTCGCGGTGAGCGACGCCCGGTTCTCCGACGGCCTCCGCTACCGAATCGAGATCCCGTCCGTCGAGGGGCCGCGCGTGCTCGAAGCCGTTCTCGACGAGGCCGAGCGGCGCTCGGTGCCTGTTCGACGCGTTTCGCAGGGAAGCGGCGTGATGATGCTCACGGACGCGGAGATCCGCGACCTGGCGAGGCTCGGCGCGGACGCCGGGGTCGAGGTCTCGCTCTTCCTCGGGCCGCGAGGTGCCTGGGATGTAGGTGGTCAGTCGCTGGTGACCGCAGCGGCGGGCGGTGTGGCGCGCGGAGCAGCGGGGATCGACGCGTCCGTCGCGGAGGTGCGGCGCGGTGTCGCCCTCGGCATCCGTTCGTTCCTCGTCGCCGACCTCGGTGTGCTGAAGGAGCTCGGCGACCTGCAGACGGCGGGGCGAGCTTCCGTCGTCCCTCGTCCTCAAGACGTCCGTGCTACTCCCCTGCGCGAATCCCGTGACGGCACGGACGCTCGAGGAGCTCGGCGCGACGACGATCAACGTGTCGACGGACCTGTCGGCGTCGGAGCTCGGCGAGCTGCGGACGGCCTGCTTCCGCCCCGCTCGACGTGTACGTCGAGGTGCCGGACGACCAGGGCGGGTTCGTGGCGCTTCTACGAGGTGCCGGAGATCGTGGAGCTCGCAGCCCCGGTCTACGTGAAGCTCGGGCTCCGCAACGCCCCGAACATCTACCCGTCCGGCTGCACCTCGAGGAGCTCGCGGTGAAGCTCGGGCGCGAACGCGTGCGGAGGGCCGAGCTCGTGCTGCGGTTGCTCGAGGAGCGTGCGCCCGGCCTCGTCGAGGGGCGCGGCGCCGATCGGCCGGCCGACCTCGGGATCCCGGAGCCGTGAGAGAGCGCTTCGCCGCGATCTACACGGCTGCGCTCGCGGACATCCTCGACGCCCGTGGCCTCCACGAGCAGACGCTTCCGCCGTCGATCCGGCCGCTCGCGCGCGGCATGCGCCCGGCAGGCCCCGCGTACACGGTCGCGGGTCGCCCGACGCTCGAATCCCGATGCCGCCTCGTACGACGGGGCGATCCGGAAGGTGCTCGGAATGCTCGGCGACGTCCGGGAGGGACAGGTCGCCGTGTACGCGTGCGGGCAGGACGTCGCGGCGCACCTGGGCGAGCTGTCGGTCACGTCGCTGAAGGCGCGCGGTGTCGCCGGCTGCGTCCTCGACGGCGGCTGCCGCGACGTCTCCTTCATTCTCGGCGAGGACTTTCCCGTGTTCTCCCGCTTCGTGACGCCCGAGGACTCCACCTGGCGCTGGGAGCTCGAGGCGACCCAGGTGCCGGTGACCGTCGGCAGCGTGCGGGTGGAGCCGGGCGACTGGGTGGTCGGCGACGACGACGGCGTCGTGGTCGTCCCTGCCGCGATCGCCGAGGACGTGCTCGGCGAGGCCGAGAAGAAGGCCTCGACCGAGAGCGAGATCCGCGCCGCCGTGCGCGACGGGATGGCGCCGCTCGAGGCCTACGGAGCGGTACGGCACCTTCTGAGCGCTACTGGCCGTCAGCCGCTGGCTGCGGATTCCAGGTCGGGGACGAGTCGTTCGTCGCCTGCTCGGTGAGCTTCTCGACGTTCGTGCCGCCGAGCTCGATCGTGAAGATCGCGCCGTCCTCCTGGTACGCGATTTTCGTCCCGTCCGGGTGACCACGACGGCTCGAAGTTGTCGTTCGCCGTGGGGACGACGCTGCGAAGCCCATTCCCGTCCACGCCGATGGTGAAGAGCTCGAAGAGCTCGTCGCGGTTCATCGAGAACACGATCCGCGTGCTGTCCGGCGACCAGGCGGGCGTGAACGTGCGGCCGCTCCGCTTCGTGACCGCATGCCGCCCCGACCCGTCCGGGTGCATGAGCCAAAGGTTCTGCACTGGCGTTCCCGGTGTGCGGCGCACGTACGCGATCCACTCGCCGTTCGGAGACCACGCCGGGTCGGACTCCTGGGCGTTGATGTCCGAGATACGCCGCGGGCTCGACCCGTCCGAGCCCATGACGTAAATGTCCCCGTCGCGTACGAACGCGATCGACTTCCCGTCGGGCGACCAGGTGGGATGCGTGTCGCTCGTCTTGCCGGACGTGAGCGGTGTCTCCCCGTCCCATCGGCGTTCATGACGTAGATGTCCGGCGAACCCGCTTGCACGCTCGCGTACGCGATCTTCGTCGCAGCGGGCGACCACGCAGGATCGATCTGGAAGAAGACCGAGTCGCCCTCGGGCACGCCGTCCTGCTTCTCGCTCAGGCGGTGCTCACCCTTTCCGTCCGCACTCATCACGTAGATCGCGTAGTCGCCGTCGCGGCTGCTCACGAACGCGATGTCCGCGCTGCTCGAGCCGCCTCCTCCGCAGCCCGCGAGGGAGACCACGACAGCGGCGGTCACGACGAGGAACGCGAGCGGGCGATGCATGGCTGGCGAAGACTAGTGAGCCAGAGGTTCGACGCCGAGGTACCGGCGCTGGAGCTCCGGGTCGCCGGCGAGCTGAGCCGACGTCGTCTCGGCAGCGATGCTTCCCCGATCATGACGAGCTGCCGCTCGGCGAGCGACGTCGCAACGCCGAGATTCTGCTCGATGAGAAGGAGCGCGAGGCCACCCTCCTCGAGGAGCTTGAACGTCTCGATCAGGCTCTCGATGACGGCCGGAGCGAGGCCTTCGGACGGCTCGTCCATGACGAGGATCGTCGGGTTGGTGACGAGCGCACGACCGATCGCGAGCATCTGCTGCTCGCCGCCGGAGAGCTCTGCGCCTCCGTTGGTCCTCCGCTCGCCGAGCCGTGGGAAGAGCTCGTAGACGCGCTCCCGCGTCCACTCGCGTCCGCCGCTGGCGCCGCGGGCGGCGATCCTCAGGTGCTGGTCGACCGTCAGCGAGGGAAAGAGGCGCCGCCCCTGCGGGACGTAGCCGATCCCCTTGCGGGCGATCTTGTGCGATGCGAGGCCCACGAGCTCGTCGCCCTGGAAGCGAATCGAGCCCTCCGCCCGCGGCGGCGAGATGCCCATGATCGTGTTGCACAAAGTCGTCTTGCCCATCCCGTTGCGTCCGACGATCGATACCGGCTCGCGCCCCATCGTGAACGTGACGTCTTCGAGGGCCCGCGCGCTCCCGTAGTACGCGTTCAGACCGGCGATCTCGAGCAGCGGGCTGCTCGCCGCCTCGAGTGCGGGCGCCGGCTCACTCATTGCCGTAGCCCCGACCGAGATAGAGATCGTGAACGGTCTCGTTGGCGCGGATCTCGGCGGGAGTCCCCTCGACGATGACGCGACCGTCGTGCATCATCGTCACCCGCTCGGCGACGGTGAGCGCGATGTCCATGTCGTGCTCGATGAGGATGAGCGTGATGTCCCGGTCGAGGCCGAGCAGGAGCTCGGTCGAGCAGCTGACGCTCGCCGCGAGAGAGCCCCGAAGCGGGCTCGTCGAGCATGAGCGCCTTCGGCTGCGCGGCCAGCGACATCGCGATCGCGATCTGCCGATGCTCGCCGTGGGAGAGGTTCCCGACGAGCTCTCCCAGCTTGTGCGCGATCGCGACCCTGCCTGCGGCTTCGCGAGCACGCTCGCGAATGGCCCGCTCCTTCCCCGGAAGGAGCACCGGGCGCAGACGGCCGCCTTCCACGCCGACGATGGAGAGGTAGATGGAGTCCTCGACGGTCAGCCCGTTGAAGAGCCGCGACTGCTGGTACGTGCGCGCGAGGCCGAGCTTCGCCCGGTAGCGGGCGGGCCGTTTCGTGACGTCCTCGCCGAAGAGCTCGACCGTGCCCGACGACGCCGGGATGTCGCCACAGATGACGTTGAAGAGCGTCGTCTTCCCGGCGCCGTTCGGGCCGAGGATTGCCCGTGCGCTCGCCGTGGACGACGTCGAGGTCGACCTTGTCGACGGCGAGAAGCCCGCCGAACCGCCGGCCGACCCCCGCAAGCGGAGGGTCGGCTCGGCGTGTTCGACAGCGGGTGCTGCTTCGGTCACCGACCTACTTGATGACCTGGTTGGTGATGACGCCGTTCTTGACGACCTTGATCTTGCCCCTGCCACGGCAGCTTCGCGCTTCACGCAGGGCGGATAGTTCCGGCCCGGCGCCGGCTTGCTCGGGCCGAAGTAGCCGCCGAACGTCTGGTCGACGTTCGGGACGTAGCCGCGCGATCGTGGCCGTGACGCTCCCGAACCAGCCGCCTTCGTGATCTGCAGCGGGTACTGGTCCTGGATCGCCTGGCGGCGGCTGTCGAGCCTCAGGACGCCGCCGTTGGCGACCTGGAAGCCCGGCCTGAGGGTGCGCGGCAGCGACGCTTTGCAGCGCCGCGCCCGACCGACCGCCCGACTTGTTCAGGCCCTGGACGAGCGCCCAGGCTGCGTTCCAGTAGTTGTAGAAGAACCCGTCGTTCACGTTCTGACCCGGTGAACCACTTGTGCGCGTTCTTCACGTACGTGAGGCCTGCTTGCGTCTTCAGCCCGCCCGTCTGGAACGTGCCGAAGCCGCCCGACGTACGCGCCGACGAGTCGTCGGAGCGACCGTCGTGTTCGCGCCGAGGAAGTAGAGGAACAGGTTGCCCGAGTGCTGCTTCGGCGTTGAGCCGGCCCGTAGGCCTGCTCGAACGCGGTCAGCGCAGCGCTCGTGTTCGCGCCTCCGACCAGCCAGAAGTAGCCGTCGACCTGCGTCGGGCGCCGGCAGCTGGCGGATGAACGGCGCGTAGTCGCCGCCGGCCGGCGGCGTCCACACCCGCTTCGTGATCTTGCCGCCGATTCGCGCAGAAGTCGGCGATGATGCCTGCGGCGGACGTCCACGGGAAGCTGTAGTCGTCACCGATCGAGCGCGGCCGTACGCCAGCCGAGCTTCTGTAGACGATCTCCCCGAGGCCCGCGTTCCACTGAGCGCCGTCACCGTGGTAGCGGAACAGGTTCTTGGGCGCGATCTGCATCGTCGGGTCCTGCGACCCGGCGGTGCCGATGATCACGGTCTTCTGCGGGTTCTGCTTCGCCCAGTTGGCGATCGAGACCGCCTCGTCGCCGGACAGCGGGCCGATCATGACCTCGCCGCCGAGCTGGACCATGAGCCGCCGCGTCTCTTTCAGAGCGAGAGCGGGGTCTCGTCGCCGCAGCCGATGCCGACGATGTTGAGCTTCTTCCCGCCCGCGCTTGCCACCGGTCATCCCGGCCGAGGGCTTCTTCTTGTTCTTCGGCTTGCGCGCCGGCGTACTGGGAGAACGCGGCGATCGTGCCCGCCGATGTCGACCTCGTAGCCGAATGCGAACGCACCCTTGCAGTCGGTCATGATCGCGACCTTCGACGTCGCTGCTCTGCGCCGACTTGGCGAGAGCACCCGACGTTCCGATCGTGGCGCCGACTGACCGGGAGCGCCAGCGGAAGCAGGAGCTTCCACTTACCTAGCTTCATTTTCCCTCCTTCTCGTGCCTGCACGATGGGCCTGCATGCGAACTGACTGGTGAGCCTACGCCAAGTCGTCGGGCGGTTCCACCTTTCATGACGAGGTCGCCCCCACGGCCGCCTCGCCGCCCTCGACCTCGCGCGGCGGACCGCCGCGCCGCTCGCGCGCATCCCAGAGGCGGTCCCAGAGACCCATCAGGCCGTCGGGCGAGACGATGACGATCGCGAGGAAGATGAAACCGATCACCGTGTTGAACGTTCCTCCGATCACGGGCAGGCCGGAGGACGGGATGCGATTCGTGATCTCGTTGTTGATCGCGAGGAACGCGAGCGCGCCGATCCAGGCGCCCTCGATCCGCCGGAGCCCGCCGATGACCGCGATGACGAGCAGCTGGATGGTCGGCGTCGAGGCCCATCGTCGTCGGCGAGAGCTGCCCGAACCACCAGGCGTAGAGGACGCCGCCGATCGCGGCGATGAAGGCGCCGATCCCGAACGCCAGCGTCCGGTGCAGCGCGACCGTTGTAGCCGAGCGACGCCATGCGCGTGGGCTCGTCGCGGATGCCCTGGAAGCGAGATGCCGAACGGCGTGCGGACGACGTACCGGATCAACAGGTACACGAACACGGCCGAGATGAGCGCGATGTAGTAGAGGCGCTGCCGGTCGTCGACGATGTTCCCGATGAAGCCCGGCGTGTACTGATCGACCCCGGCGACCGGCGAGAAGCCTCCGATGAGCGTGACCGAGCCGACGAACAGGAACGCGATCACGGTGTACGTGAGCGTCAGCATGAGGAAGTAGATGCCGTAGCTCCGCGAGGCGACGGCGCCGAACACGAGCCCGACGCCGACGGTGAGCAGGATCGCCGCGATGAGCGCGAGCGTCGGGTCCCAGCCGAGGAGGAGGCCCTTCGTCTCGCCGCCCGGAACGCGCTGCGTGACCATGTTCGCGAGCGCGTAGCCCGCGATCCCCATGAGCCCGGTCTGGGCGAGCGAGATCATCCCGCCGTACGCCGAGAGGAAGATGAGGCTCGCGGCGCCGATCCCGAGGATGAGGGCCTGCGTCAGGATCGAGTTGAGCCAGAACGAGCTGAAGATCGCCGGCGCGAGGATCGCGACGACGAGCGCCGCGACGCCGAGGACGCGCTCGGTCGCGACCTTCGTGCGCTCGAAGGTCACGCGACCCTCCGAACAGACCCTGCGGGCGGAACGCCAGCACCAGCGCCATGAGCGCGAACGTGAGGACGACCGAGTACTGCTGGCGAGCAGTCGTTGCCCGTGATCGGAAGGTACGCCACGGCGAACGAGAAGACGAGCCCGTAGAGCAGCGGCCCCGACCGCCGCGCCCGCGAGCGAGCCCATGCCGCCGATGATCACGACCACGAGCGAGTAGGAGGCCACTGGCCGTCCTGACCCTGCGGCGACGGACGACTGCGAGCCGCTGACGACGGCGCCGAACGCCGCGAGCGCGGAGCCGACGATGAACGCGCGATCGCGAAGCGTCCACCTGGATGTTGATCCCGATCGCCGACGGTCATCTGCCGGTCGTCGACGCCCGCGCGGATCACCATCCCGGTCCGCGTCTTCTGCAGCCACAGCCAGAGGGACGATGCCGACGGAGACCCCGAGCGCGAGGACGACGAGCCGCGCGAGCGAGTAGTGGACGCCCCCGATGTGGAGATCGACGAGGCGATTCGTCCAGCCCGGCCAGGAGATGGTCACGGCGTTGCCGCCGTACTTCTGGGTCCCGAGCGGCACCGTGCGGGGAAGTGCGCGATCGACCTGGTCGGCGACGATGACGGACACGGCGATCGTGATGAGCGCCTGGCGCAGAGTCCTGGCCCTGGTTCCAGCGCAGCAGGAGCTGCTGGACGCCGAGCCCGAACACCGCGATGCACGCCATCGCGACGAGCCACGGCACCACCCACTCGAACGTGTTCACCTCCTGCCCGGACAGGAAGAACCCGGAGCCCGTCATCCGCTGCTGTACCTCGTACGCGATGTAGCCGCCGAGGAGATAGAAGGCGCCGTGGGCCATGTTGACGACGCGCATGAGCCCGAAGATGAGCGAGAAGCCGCTCGCGACGATGAACAGAAGCCCGGCGAACGTGAGACCGTCGAGGATGGTCTCCGAGGAACGAGCTCCGATCGTCCAGCGCGGATCCCGTGTTGGTCGTCCGCCAGTTGCCCCCCACCTCCGGCAGGCGGATTCGCGATCACGAGGACGTACAGGAACGCGAACACGACGACGGCGACCGCGGCGCGCGCGCCACGGTCCCGACGACTCCCCAGGCGCGGATTCGCTCGGCCACCAGCAGCGGCGAACGTACCAACGTCGGAGAGCGCTTTCAATGCGGAACCGGTCGGCGTTACAGCCGACCTCCGCAGCGCGTGCCTGGCGGACACTGCGCGTGAGCCCGAACTCCAGACGATGGTCGGACGCCCGGACCGGGGACGCCCCCGAGCCGCGCTCCAGTCCCCAGCCGCGCTCCCAGGCGCAGACCGGCGGCGAGCACGACCTCGTCGCGCGGTGCGACGAACTGCAGTGTTGCCGATGGCGAGCCCGCCCAGCCCGGTCGAGGTTCGTCCAGCGCAGGAACGACGTGAGCGGCAGCCGGACCTCGAGGCTCGTCGGCGTCCTCGTCGGGCAGCTCGACGGCGTAGCACGGGCTGACGTAGAGATCGACCTCCGGCTCGTAGCGACGCCACTCCTCGATCGCGCGGTACGCCGCCTCGACCTCCTCGGGCGTCACGCGCTCCGCGGCGCGCAGCTTCTTCTGCATGAGCACGCCGTACTCGTCCGCGCTGCTCGGCCAGGTCGCCGCATGCGACTGGAGCGCCTCGTGCTGGAACTGCGGCCACGGTGTTCGCGGACGGCTCGGGGACGCGCGCCTCGACGACGCGGGCGCCGAGGCGCTCGAGGTCGGCGACCCAGCCTCCGCGGCATCGCTCGCTCGGTCTCGCGCCCGTCGCCGATCCCCGGCGGCTGACGAAGCAGACCGACGGTCAGCCCGGCGAGTCGCGGCTCCGGGAACCGCGCGCTCCGTCAGCACCGACCACATGAGCGCGACGTCCTCGACGCTTCGCGCCATCGGCCCGACGGTGTCGAGGGTGGGGACCAGCGGGCAGACGCCCTCGCGTCGAGATCAGCCCCCACTGCGACTTCAGCCCGACGACCTCGCAGGCGGCGGACGGCAGGCGGATCGAACAGCCCGTGTCCGTCCCGAGCGCGAGCTCGCAGAGTCCCGCGGCGAGGGCGGCAGCCGAGCCGGACGACGACCCACCGGTCGTCTTCCCGGGATGCGTCGGGTTGTGGCACGTGCCGTACCACTCGCTCTGCCCGAGGCACGCTCCACGCGAATTCCGGGCAGGTGCGTCTTGCCGACGATGACCGCGCCCGCGTCGAGCGAGCCGCTGGACGGCCGTCGCGTTGCGCTCGAGGCACGTGCTCCGCGTAGAGCCCCGGAGCCGTACGTCGTGCGTACGCCGGCGGTGTCGAAGAGATCCCTGACCGCGAGCGTCCGTCCCGCGAGCGGGCCCTTCGCCGGCCGGGCCAGGCTCGACCCGGGTGATGAACGCGTTGATGCGTGTCGTCGCTCACGGCACCAGTGCGACGCACTCGATCTCGACCTTCGCGCCCGGGAACGGCCAGGCGCGGCACCTCGACGAGGGTCGAGGCCGGTCGCGTCGAGCCGAACACCTCCTGCCGCACCGGGTTGATGAGCGGCCGGTCGTCGATGTCGGTGAGGAAGACCGTCACCTTGACGACGTCGTCGAAGCCGCAGCCACCCGCTTCCAGGACCGCGCGCATGTTCTCGAACACCTGCCGCGTCTGGGCGACGACGTCGTCGCCGCCGACGAGCTGGCCGTCGACGGCCACGATCCCGGGGACGCTGGAGGAACGCCGCCCGCCTTCACCGCGTCCGGTGAAGTGCGAGATCGGCTCGGCCAGGCCGTCGACCCGGATCTCCTCGCGACTCATCGTTCCCGCCCTCAGCTCGCTGCAGCCTCACGCGCGGGCTGATCTGCTCCGGGATCGACCGGGCAGCTCGAGGACGCGACGGCTTCCCGGATGCGAGCGCGCGCTCGAACGCAGCCTCGAAGTCTCCCGGTTCGCTCGACCCGTTCGCCGTGCGCACCATATGCTCGCGCAAGCCGGGAAAGTCCGGGTTGTCGAGATCGGTGCCGATCGACGCGCCCCGGGAACTGGCGCTCCTGGTGCATGCGGATCGTCGCGGTACATGCCGTTGTTGACGAGGAGCACGACGATCGGCAGCTCGTACTGCACCGCGGTCGCGAGCTCGGGCGAGCTCATGACGAAGTCGCCGTCGCCGGTGAAGCAGACGACGACGCGCTGCGGAGTGGATCAGCTGCGCGGCGACCGCGGCCGGGAGCCCGTACCCCATCGACGCGCTCCGCGGACACGCCTGCGTGCCGAACTCGCGTGAACTCGGCGAAGCGGTGCGCCCAGACGGTGAAGTTGCCGGCGCCGCACGTCTGCGACCGCGTCGCCTGGGAGCCGTTGCGCGGAGGAACGCCATGACCTCCCCGAGGTCGACGTCGCCCTCCATCGGCTCGTGCCGCAGGTTCGCCTCGTAGTCGGCGCGCGCTGCAGGCGTCCACTCGCGCCAGCGCGGGCTCCATCGGGTCGAGCGCGCGCAGCGCGGCCGCGAACTCGGTGAAGCGTCGCGGCGATCGCGAGGTCTGGCTCGTAGCACACGCCCAGAGCTCGTCCGGGATCGGGATGGACGCGGACGAGCGTCTGCCCCGGATCCGGCGGCTCGAGGGCGTGTAGCGGCGCGTCGGCACCTCTCCGAGGCGCCCGCCGATCGCGCAGCACGAGGTCGGCGTCGCGCGAAGGCGAGCAGCGATCGCCTCGTCCATCGCGACCCCGAGCACGCCGACGTAGCTCGGCGAGCGGTTGTCGACGAAGTCCTGGCAGCGAAACGCGCACGCGACCGGAAGATCGTTCGCCTCGCAGAACGCCTGCACGTCGCGGCTCGTCCCGGCTGTCCAGCCGCCCTCACCGACGACGACGAGCGGTCGCTCTGCGCGCGGCGAGCAAGCTCGCGAAGCCGCTCGAGCTCCTCCGCTGCGGCTCGACGCGCCGGAGCTCTCGACGCGCGTGCCGTCGGCGACGTCGGCCTCCTCGGCGAGCACGTCCTCGGGCAGTGCGAGGCACGACCGGCCCTGGCCTCCCGGAGAGCGCGAGTCGAGTACGCCTCGGCGATGTGCTCGGGGATCCGCGCTCGGCGCTGTCGACCTCCCACGCCGCCTTCGCGATACCGCCGAAGACCTGCGCGTAGTCGAGCTCCTGCCACGCCTCGCGGCCGCGAAACGCACGCGGCACCTGGCCGACGAGGAGGATCATCGGCGACGAGTCCTGCTTCGCCGTGTGCACGCCGACCGCCGCCTGCGTCGCCCCGGGCCCGCGGGTGACGAGGCAGAGCCCGGCCGCCCGGTGCAGCTTGCCGTACGCCTCCGCCGCGTTCGCGGCGCCCTGCTCGTGACGGCACGTGATCAGCCGGATCGGCGGAGTCGTAGAGCGCGTCGAGAACGCGGCAGGTAGCTCTCGCCCGGGAGGCAGAACGCGAGGTCGGCGCCGTTCAGCTCGAGCTGGTCGACGAGGATGCGGCCGCCCGTTCCTCAGAGCGCGCACCTCGAGGAGGACCGTCGCGCGCTGCAGCCGCGGCTTGTCCTCGTCGGCGGGATCGACGTAGCGGATCGTCCGCTTGCCCGCCCACTCGGCCGGGAGCAGCAGGCACGCGGACGAACGCGGTTTCCTCGGTCGCCGAAGCCGTCGCGAGCACCGGATCGTCGGCACCCTCGTGCCACGACTCCCCGGCCGACGTACGTGTGCGGCGTCGCCGTCGCGGTCGATCGGTCAGCTCGCCGTGGAGGATCCGCCGGATCCCCGCGCCGGGATGTACGTGCCGGTACGCGATGCCGCCAGGCGGGAAGTCGACGCGGTCGCAGCGCAGGATCCATGCTCCGGCCTCGGGCTCGTCCTCAGCTCCACGACGAGCGCGTGGCCCGTCGACGCGCGCGGCGCCGAAGGACGCCTCGTTGCGCTCGAGGTCGTACACGATCCGGCGTCCCGGCTCGGTCTCCACTCCGCCGGGATGCTCCGAGAGACGAGGCTCAATGGAAGTACTGGCCGCCGTCGATGACCATCGTCTGGCCGGTGATGAAGTCGGCGGCGGGCGTGCAGAGGAAGACGACGGCGCCGACGACGTCCTCGGGCACCTGGTCGCGCTGGATCGTGCGCGCGGCGACCGAGACGTCGCGGAGCTTCTCGATCACCTCCGGATGCGACTTCACGCCCGTCGGACATCGTGAAGCCCGGGCGCGACGCAGTTCACGTGGATCGCGTCCTTGCCGAGCTCCTTCGCGAGCGCGCGGGTGAACGCGACGATCGCGCCCTTGGACGTCACGTAGTGCAGGAGGAACGGGACGCCGCGGAACGGCGTGCCCGACGAGATGTTCACGATCTTGCCGCCGCCCTGCTCGCGCATCGCCGGCACGACCGCGCGGCACGTGAGGAACATCGACGCGACGTTGACCTCCATCACGCGGTCGCCACTCCTCGAGCGGGATCTCGGTGAACGCGCCGCATCTCGAGCGACGCGTAGAGGCCCGGCGTTGTTGACGAGGATGTCGATGCGGCCGTGGCGCGTCGAGCGTCTCCTCGACCATCGCGGCCACGTCCTCCTCCGGACGCGACGTCGGCACTGGATGCCGCCCTCGGGCGGTTCAGGTCGGCGACGACGACCGTCCGCGCCCTCCGCCGCCGAGCCCGTCGGCGATCGCCGCGCCGATCCCCTGCGCGCCGCCCGTGACGATCGCGACCTTGCCGTCGAGCGCGCTCATCTGCAGCGGCGAGAACGAGGTCGGGACGAGGATCCGGTTCTGCTGCGTGTGGATCAGCGGCTGCACCTGCGCGAGGAACTGCGTCCAGCGCGGGTCCGCCTGCAAGCCGCGCGCGGCGCTCCTCGCGCGTCGGCGAAGCTAGTCGTAGCGCCAGAGCGTGCGTGTACGTGGACGAGCGCGCCGATCGTCGGTCGTGAACGCGCCGACGAGGCCGCCGAGGATACTCCTGCTGGAGCGCGATCCCCTCCGTCCTCGTAGAGGCGCACGCAGCTCGGGCAGCTTGCCCGTGTACACGTGGTAGTCGCGCTGCTCGACGATCACTGGCCCCTCGATGCCGCCGATCGCCCAGTACTTGCAGCTCCGAGCCACTCGTCGATCCCGTAGGACGAGCCCTCGCGGCCGATCCCGGACTCCTTCACGCCGCCGAACGGCGCGACCTCGGTCGAGATGAGCCCGGTGTTGATGCCGACGATCCCGTACTCGAGCGCCTCGGCGACGCGGTCCGACGCGCCCGAGGCCCTGCGAGTAGAAGTACGCGGCGAGCCCGTACGGCGTGTCGTTCGCGATCCGGACCGCCTCGTCCTCGGTCGAGAAGCGCGCGATCCCGGCGACCGGGCCGAACGTCTCCTCGCAGCTCATCGCCATCGTCCGCGTGACGCTCGACGAGCACGGACGGCTGGAAGAACTGCCCCTCGATGCCGCTCTCCGCCGACGACGACCTCGGCACCGCGCGCCGTCGCGTCCGCGACGTGCCGCTCGACCTTCTCGACCGCAGGCTCGTCGATCAGCGGCCCGACGTTGACGCCCTCGGCGAACCCGTCCGCCGACCTTGAGCTCGCGCACGGCCTCCGTGAAGCGCGCGAGGAAGTCGTCGTAGACGCCCTCCTGGACGAGCATCCGGTTCGCCGAGATGCACGTCTGCCCGGAGTTGCGGAACTTGCACGTGATCGCGCCCGCGACCGCCTCGTCGAGGTCGGCGTCGTCGAAGACGATGAACGGCGCGTTGCCGCCGAGCTCGAGCGAGATCTTCTTGAGCCCCGGCGCGCACTGCGCCATGAGGAGCTTCCCGACCTCGGTCGAGCCCGTGAACCCGAGCTTGCGCACGAGCGGGTTCGACGTCAGCTCGCCGCCGATCGCCGGTGCGTCCTCGGCGGCGCCGGTCACGACTGAGAGGACGCCGGCCGGCACGCCCGCCTCCTCCGCGAGCGCGCGCGATCGCGAGCGCGGACAGCGGCGTCTGCTCGGCCGGCTTGAGCACCATCGTGCAGCCCGCCGGCGAGCGCGGCGCGGACTTGCGCGTCGGCATCGCCGCCGGGAAGTTCCACGGCGTGATCCCGCGCGGTCACGCCGACCGGCTCCTTCGTGACGTGGATCCGCTTGTCCGGCCACGGCGTCGGGATCGTGTCGCCGTAGACGCGCTTCGCCTCCTCGCCGAACCACTCGTAGAACGAGGCCGCGTAGGCGACCTCGACGCGCGCCTCCGCGAGCGGCTTGCCCTGCTCCGAGCACCATGCAGCCGCGCGAGATCGTCCTCGTGCTCGAGCATCGAGGTCGGCGAGCCGGCGCAGGACGCGAGCGCGGTCGCTGGCCGTGCGCGCCTTCCAGGCCGGAAGCGCGGCCTCGGCGGCGGCGAGCGCGCGTCGCGTCTCTGTCGGCGCCCATCCGCGGCACCTCGGCGATCGACTCGCCGGTGGCGGGGTTGACGACCGGGAACGTCTCGCCGGAGTCGGCGTCGACCCACGCCCCGTCCACGTACGCCTGCCGCCGGAGCAGCGGAACCTCGACCGCGGTCACGCGGGCAACGATAATCCGAGCCGATGGAACCAGCAGTTCGTACGTCTCGACGCAGTGCGCGCATTCGAGCTTCGTCGAGCCGGCGTCGCCGGCCAGCCCGCTGTTCGGCGCCGACGCGATGCTGAACCTCATCCGCTTCGAGCCCGGCGTCGACGGTCCCGCTCCACAGCCACCCGCACGAGCAGCTCGGGATCGTCGCTCGAAGGCATGCAGGCGCTCGTCGTCGACGGCGTGTCGCGCACGAGCTCGGACCCGTTCGAGGCATACGTCTTGCCCGGAGGCGTCGAGCATTCGGCGTACTGCGGCCTCGACGGGCTCGCTGGTGCTGGACGTCTTCACGCCCGTCCGCGAGGACTACGCCGAGCGCTGGCACGCCGAAGGCGACGTAGCCGCATTGACGGCGTCGGAGGGTGACCGTTGGCCGCAGACCACGGCCACCCTCCTCCGCGCTTTACACGCCGGCGGGGACGCCGGCGAGCGCTTCCGTCACCGCCGCACAGGTGGTCACGGTCGAGACGTTCTGCAACGCGTAGTTGATCGACGCGTTGTGCCAGTCGGCGTTCATCGTCGAGCACCCGTCCTCGGGCACGACCATGAAGTAGCCCTTGTCCGCGCCCGTTCGAGACGTGTGCTCGACGGACATGTTCGTCCAGGCGCCGGTGACGATGATCGTGTCGCGTCCGAAGCCCTCGAGCAGGCTCTCGAGGCGCGTGCCTTGCCAGGCGCTCATGCCGCATCTTCTCGACGATGAAGTCGCCGTCCTGCGGCTCGAGGCCCTCCGCAGGCGCTGCGCCCCACGATGCCGCGGACGAGCGCCGCCCGTGTCCTTCACGCCCTGGAAGAGCGGCGCATTGAGCTTCAGCCCCGGGCGCCCTCCTCGACGATGTAGTGGACGTGGATCACCGGGATGCCCTTGCTCCGACACGGTCGCCGCGAGCGCCGTCGACGTTGGCTCGACGACGTTCTGCTCCTTCGCGTGCTCCGGAGCGCCGGTCTCGGCGAACGCGCCGCCCTCGATCATCACGTCGTTCTGCAGTGTCCTGGATGATCAGCGCGCAGCGCGATGCGATCCAGAGTCAGCCCTTCGTCGTTCATCTATCGCCTCCTAACTCGCATGTAGGGCTCGCGTCGCGGCCCGACGATCGTCCGAATGGAATAGAGCGACGTGGAGCTCGGGATGAAGAGCGTGTGCCAGTCGTCGCCGCCCCAGGTCATGTTCCCGGTGTTCTCGGGGACGAGGATCGTGCCGAGGTGCTCGCCCGCAGGCGAGATGACCCACACGCCGCCCGGTCCGGTCACCCAGATGTTCCCGCGCTCGTCGCACTTCATCCCGTCCGGGATGCCCTCCTCGATGACGCCGGAGCCGACGCCCTCGAAGAACATGCGGCCGTTCGAGATGTTCCCGTCCGCGTCCGAGTCGTAGACCTTGATGTGCGCCCGGGCGTGTCGTTGATGTAGAAGAGCGTCTCGTCCGGGCGTGAAGCAGATGCCGTTCGGCATCTCGAACTCGTCCCGGCCGACGATCAGCTCCGGATCTCCTCCGCCCGGCGCGATGCGGTAGACGCCCTGGAAGCCGAGCCGCCGCTTGCGCGGATGCCCGAAGCCGGGAAACGCCCGTACCAGGGGTCGGAGAAGTAGATCGCGCCCGACGAGTGGACGCAGACGTCGTTCGGGCTGTTGAGCTCCTCGCCCTCGAACTCCTGCGCGATGATCTCGCGCGACCCGTCGGGCGCTCTCGCGAACGAGCGCCGAGGTCACGTGCTCGCAGACGAGCAGGTTGAGGTCGGCGTCGTACGTCATCCCGTTGCACTTGTTCGAGAAGTTCCTCACCTCGACGACGGTGCCGTCCGGCGTGTACTTGCGGCGCACGTCGCCCGGCATGTCGGAGAAGAGGAGGTGACTGCTCCGTCGGGTGCCAGATCGGCCCTTCCGTGAACGTGAAGCCGGTCGCCACGCGCTCGACCTTCGAGCCTTCCTCGACGAGCTCGTAGATCGCGTCCGACTTCGCCTCGATCCCGAGGCCTGTCTCGGTGCTCGTCACCGTGCCCCCTTTCGTCGGCGGAATGGTCGGCGGCGACTCTAATACGCTCGCGATCTGCACGTGCGGGCGGTCACCGCACCGCGTCGACTCGACGGCAGACAGTCTCGACCCGATCCCCTACGGCGACCCGGCCCGGCCCGACCGACCTCGCCCCAGACGCCGAACGGCAGGGGCTCGCCCGTCGGCACCCCGGCACGATAGTCCGCGATCACGTCGAGAGTGCTCGAGATCGCGACGCCCGTGTCGGGATCGCGCGTCGTCACCGCGCAGCGACCGACGTTGTCGCGCACCGGCACCACCGCGCCACCGACGCGCACCTCGCGAGCCGATCCAGGCGTCCTCCACGTGCGGCTCCTCCGCGTCGATCCCGATGGTCATGCGGAAGCGGCGGCCGTCCACCGCCTCGGTCGCCCCCGATGCACGTCCCAGAGCGTCGAGCGAGGCGGTCGAGACGATCGAAGCGCCCGCGCCTGGCCGCGGTCGTAGCCGTCCCCCTCACGCTCCGTCCGGGCCACGCGTACGGCCTTCCGGCGAGTTCGGACAGCGCCTCGGCCCACGGGCGCTTCGACGATCCGCCCGAGGACCGGGCGGCCGTAGAAGCTCGTCTCGATCCGGTCGCCGAGCTGCTCGTCTCGCCTCGACGATGGAGCCGTCCGAGAAGCGGAGGATGAGCCGCCCGTCCTCGACCGCCGGCCGCACGGAGCAGGAGCGCGGGCAGGCGCTTCGCATTGACGAGCGCACCCTCAGCGTCGACGAGGTAGAAGCGCCGGTCGCCCCGGACGCCCGCCGCTCTCGAGCTCGATCTCGTCCACCGTCTGCAGCCGCATCGACTTCACGGGCGTGAAGCGAAAGCCAAACGACGTGCGCGATGGCTATTCCACCTCGACGTGGATGCGCTTCTTCGCGTCTTTCAGGAAGCCACCCTCGCGCTCACCCCGAACGGCGAGGATCTCCGCGAGGATCGAGAGCGCCGTCTCCTCCTGCGTGTCGGCGCCGACGTCGAGCCCGCACGGCCCCATGATCCGGTCAAGCTTGTCCTCCGAGACGCCCGCCTCGAGCAGCCGCTCGCGCCGCCGCTCCTGGTTGCGTCGCGAGCCGAGCGCGCCGATGTAGAACGCCTCGGTCTCGAGCGCGCCGATGAGCGCCGGCTCGTCGAACTTGTCGTCGTGGGTCAGGACGACGATCGCGGTCTGGTGGTCGGGCCGCACCTGCGCGAAAGCCTCCTGCGGCCACTCGACGATGAGCTCGTCCGCCGACGGGATCCGCTCGCGCGTCGCGAACTTCGCGCGTGCGTCGGCCACGATCGCATGCCAGCCGAGGAGCTTCGCGCCGCGGCACATCGCCTCCGCCGTATCCACGGCGCCGTAGACGAAGAGGCGAGGCGGCGGCCCATACCACTCGGCGAACACCCTCGAGCCGTCGTCGAGCGTCGAGGAGCCGGTTGCGACCGCGCCGGATCAGCTCGTCGAACTGAGCAACCGCCTCGTCGAGCCCTGTCGCCGACCCGCTCGCCCGGACTCGAACACGAGCACCTTGGTACCCGTCTCGTCGCCCTCGATCCCGGTGAAGAGCACTCCGCGCTCCTCGGACGCGCGGAGCTCGGCGAGTCGGTGGATGAGGCTCACTACTCGACTCGCTCGAGGAAGACGTCGATCTCGCCGCCGCACGGCAGGCCGACGCTCCACGCGAGGTCGTCGTCGATGCCGTACGAGAGGAGCTTCGGCTCGCCGGTCGCGAGCACCTCCTGGGCGTTCTCGAAGACGTCGCTCTCGACGCAGCCGCCGGAGACGGAGCCGCACATCTTCCCCGACTCGGAGATCGCAAGGCTTGGCGCCTGATCGGGCGCGGCGCCGAGCGCCGCGTCGCGACGACGGTGGCGACGACGACCTTCTCGCCGTCCTCCTTCCAGCGGTCGATCTCGGGCAGGATCTCTTTCACGCTGCGTGCCTCCTTTCGATGCCGGCCAGCACTGCGCCGAGCTCTTCGAGACTGCGGAGATTATGGCCGGGCAGGAAACGGTCAACGAACGGCAAGCGCCGCCCGCATTCCTCCGGCGAGCGGCTGGTACTCGGGATTGCCCTTCAGCGGGTTCACCCAGACGACCGCGAACGCGGCGCGCGCGAGCTTCGCCATCTCGCGCGCCGACGAGGTCGGGATCGTCGCGCTCCCAGCCGTCCGAGACGATGACGACGACCGCGCCGCGCGGAGAGCGCCCGCCGGCCGTAGATCGCGTTGAACTCCGCCGAGCGACGCGCCGATGCGCGTGCCGCTCCCCCAGTCGACCGCGATCTCGTTCGCCCGAGCGAGCGCCGCCTCCGGGTCGCGCGTCGCCAGGTCGGGCGTGAGCCGCGTGAGCCGCGTGCCGAACGCGAACGCCTCCACGCCGGCGCCCGTGCCGACGATCGCGTGCAGGTAGAAGAGCAGCGCCCGCGCGTATGCGTCCATCGAGCCGGAGATGTCGCAGAGGACGACGAGCTTCCGGGGAACGGTCTTCCGTGCCTTCCACGTCTGCTCGATCGGCTCGCCGCCCGTCCGCAGCGACGTCGCGGCAGAGGCGGCGCATGTCGAGCACGGTCGCCGCGCGGATCGGCTGAGCGCCGACGCGACATGCGGCGCGGCCGCGTGCGCGCGATCGCGGCCATGAGGCGCCGCACGCGCTCGAACTCCTCGGGCGTCATCTCGGCGAAGTCCTTCTCGCGCAGGAGCTCGTGGCCGGAGGCGCCGAGCTCGTGCGGCGTCGACGGACTCGTCCGCCTCGTCCTCGTCCGACCCCGACTCGAGCGTGTCGCGCACGACCCGATCCGCGAAGCGGCGCGTCTGCTTCTGGCGCACGAGCGGCGCGACCGGCCCGCGCAGGAACCACGCGACGAACGCGCGGTCGAACAGCTCGAGCTCGTCGTGGCGCGAGACGAGCGTCTGCCGGAGCGTGAAGTAGACGTCCTCCTGGCGCGTGAGGTCGACGGCGTCGAGTGCCGCGAACGGCGTCGGAGACGCGGCCCGGACCGACCTCGATCCCGACCTCGCGCAGCACGCGGCCGAAGGTGACGACGTGCCGAACGATCGCGGCGCCTTGCATGCCGCTCTACGCGGCTCGCGCGTCGCGCGGGCCTCTTCGATGAGGCCGACGAGCGTCTCGTCGCGCACCGTCTCGATGTCCTCGCGGTACTTCAGCACCGAGCCGAGCGTCTGCTCGACGACCTCGGCGTCGATCTCCTCGCGGCCGAGCGCGCGCGAGCGCCTGCGCCCAGTCGATCGTCTCCGCGACGCCGGGCGGCTTCGCGAGATCGAGGCCGCGCAGGCCGCGGACGAACGCGGCCGCCTCCTTCGCGAGCCGCTCGGGGATCCCGGGAACGCGGAGCGTCACGATCTCGACCTCGCGCTCGATCGACGGGTGCCCGATCCAGTGGAAGAGCGCGCGCCGCTTCAGCGCGTCGTGCAGCTCGCGCGTGCGGTTCGAGGTGAGGATCACGGCCGGCTTGCGCCGCGCGCGGATCGTGCCGAGCTCGGGAATCGTGATCTGGAAGTCCGAGAGCACCTCGAGCAGGAACGCCTCGAACTCCTCGTCGGCGCGGTCGATCTCGTCGATGAGCAGCACGACCGGCTCGTCCGGAGTCGATCGCCTCGAGCAGCGGCGCGGCGGATGAGGAACTCCGGACCGAAGAGCTCCTCCTCCGAGACGGTGCCCTCCTGCGCGGCGCGGATGTGCAGCAGCTGGCGCGGGTAGTTCCACTCGTAGACGGCGTGCGAGACGTCGAGGCCCTCGTAGCACTGGAGCCGGATCAGCCGCGCGTCGAGCGCCGTCGCGAGCGCCTTCGCGGCCTCCGTCTTCCCGACTCCCGCCTCGCCCTCGAGCAGCACCGGCTTCTCGAGCGCGAGCCCGAGGAAGAGCGCCGTCGCGAGCCCGCGATCGGGCAGGTAGTCCGCCCCGCGGAGCGCGTCCTCGAGCTCGTCGATCGTGCGGAACGTCACGCTCGCAGCGTACACACCTGCCTTCCACGCAAAGCCCGCTGCACGGATTAGACTCGCCGGACTGATCTCGCGACCGAGAAGGGTGGGGTAGATGGCTGTAGCGAGCATGGCTGTGGACGCCGCGACCGAGATCCTCATGCCGTCCTCCGAGGACGAGGCGATCGCGGCGTTCGGCGACGGCGCGGACGTCGTCGTCGTCGGAGGAGGGACGATCGTCGTCCCGGACGCTGACGTACCGGCGGCTGCAGCCGTCGAAGGCGCTGATGCTCGGCCGCGCCGGGCTCTCCGGGATCGAGCGAAGGACGGCTCGCGGCGTCACGATCGGCGCGACGACGCCGGTGCAGGAGCTCACCGGGATGGCGGCCCCGCTCGGGCCGTGCGCGAGCAACGTCGCGGATCTCGAGATCCGCTCGCAGGGGACCGTCGGCGGGAACCTCTGCGCGGGCGAGGGCTCGGAGGCGCCTCGGGGCGACCTGCAGGGCGCGTTCGCTCGCGCGTCGGCGCGACCGCGCGCCTCCGCCGCAGGCGGCGAGCGTCACCGAGGAGCCGCTCGAGGACTTCCTCGCCGAAGCGCGGCGAGCGACTCCTGCTGAGCGTCAGCTTCGACGAGCCGGCCGCGGGCGCGTTCGCCGGCCTCGACCGGCCCGCACACGCACGACTACACGGCGCTCGCGGTGTCGGGTGCGCGCGCAGCAGACGGGACGGTCCGCCTCGCGGCGACGGGCGCGGGCTCGCACGGGCAGCGTCTCCCATCGGCCGAGGCTGCGGCCGAGCGCCGCGGGCGAAGCAGCGCTCAACGACGTCACGCCGCACGACGACGCGCTCGCCTCCGCCTGGTACCGCACGAAGGTGCTCCCGGTGCTCGTGCGTCGCGTCCTCACCGAGCTGAAGGAGTCGGCATGAACCTCACGGTCAACGGCGTCGCGCACGAGGTCGAGCGGCTCCCCGCTCGCACCGCTCCTCGACGTCTTGCGCGACGGAGCTCGGCGTCACCGGGCCGAAGGCGGGCTGTCACCAGGGCGGCTGCGGGTCGTGCACCGTGCTCGTCGACGGCGAGCCGCGCCGCTCGTGCCTCCTCCCCGGTCGGCTACGCCGACGGGAACGCAGGTCACGACCGTCGAAGGGCTCGGGCCGCCGGAGGACCTCTCGCCGGTCCAGCAGGCGTTCGTCCACTACTACGCCGCGCAGTGCGGCTTCTGCACGTCGGGGATGCTGCTCGCCGCCCAGGCGTACATCGACCGTGGCGGAGCGGACGACCCCGAGGCGATCCAGCACGCGCTCGCCGGTCACGTCTGTCGCTGCACCGGCTACTCGAAGATCATCGACGCCGTCGCAGCCGCTGCGCGCGGCGACTCCTTCGACCTGACGACGACCGCCGTCAGGAAGCACACGACGATGTCGAATGGAGGTGGCGGAATGAAGGTCGTCGGCGCACGGATCCCGCGCTACGACGGCGTCGCCCACGTCACCGGCCGGACGACGTACGTCGACGACGTGCGCGTCCCGGGAACGCTCTGGGCGAAGGCGCTCCGCTCGCCGCATCCACCACGCGGCGATCACGAAGCATCGACACGACGCAAGGCCGAGTCGATGCCCGGCGTGCACGCGGTGATCACCTGGAAGGACGTTCCCCTGCTCGAGTACGGGCACCTCTCCGCTCTCGGGCATCCCGGCGGACGAGCCGCTGCTCGCGAAGGACGAGGTGCGCTACCTCGGACCAGCCGATCGCGCTCGTCGCAGCCGAGAGCGAGCGCTGGAGCCGCTGCCGCGGTCGATGCGATCGAGGTCGGCTTCGAAGAGCGGCCCGCGCTGCTCGACGTCCGCCAGGCGTTCGACGCCGACGCCCCGAAGATCCACCAGTGGGGCAACTGGTACCCGCACTTCGAGGACGAGATGGACCGTCCGCCAGATCCGCAAGGGCGACATCGACTGGGCCTTCGAGAACGCGGACACGATCGTCCAGGGCGTCTATCGGCCCGCCGCGATCGAGCACGCGCCGATCGAGACGCAGGTCTGCCAGGTCGTCCCCGAGCCGGACGGCCGGCTGACCGATCTACTCCCTGCACGCAGGCGCTGTACTTCTCGCTCGGCGTCGTCGCCGCGCACCTGCAGCAGCCGCTGAACAGGTTCAAGCTCGTCGGCGGCACGACCGGCGGCGGCTTCGGCGGCAAGGTCGACACGGCGACCGAGACGATGACCTGCCTGCTCGTCGCATGAAGTCGAACAAGCCGGTGAAGTGGCGCTGGACGCGCGAGGAGGAGTTCCTCTGCTCGTCGACGCGGGCGCCGTGGCACATGGAGCTCGCGACGGCGGTGACGAAGGACGGCTGGATCCTCGGCCGGAAGATGCTGACGCTGCACGACTCCGGCGCGTACTCGCGCTTCTCGCCGTACGGCCTGACGAAGCACAGCTTCCACCACACGGGCGCGTACTCGATCCCGAACCTCCACTTCGACGGGTACGTCGTCTTCACGAACCGCGACGCCGACGACGGCGATGCGCGGGCTTCGGCGTCACCTCGGTCTCGTTCGCGATGGAGACGCACCTGAACCGGATCGCGAACGAGCTGGGCATCGACCAGGTCGAGATCCGCATGAAGAACGCGAACCGCATCGGCGACACGTCGCCGAACGGCATCGCCTACACCGATCCGTCGACCATCGACGACGCTCAAGGCCATCGCCGACGCGATCGGCCACGAGCTGCCGGCGGACTACCGCACGATGACGAACGAGCCCAGGGCCGGCGAGCTGCTCCCCGAGCACCTCGTCGCCCAGGTCGGAAGCACGGAGGGTCACTGATGGCCAAGCTACACGGGCCGCGGGATCGCGGCGATCGAGTACCCGACCGGGATGAACCAGAACGGCGATCCGTCGCAGTGCTGGATCAAGGTGAAGCCCGACGGACGCGTCGACGTGTTCGCCGGCACCGCCGACATCGGCAACGGGTCGAAGACGATCCAGTCGCAGATCGTCGCCGAGACGATCGGCGTCCCCTACGACTGGATCACGCTACGACAACTCGAACACGGACTCCTCGCCGGTCTGCACCGGCACGTTCGCATCACGCGCGACCTTCGTCGCCGGCAAGGCAGCCGAGAAAGCGGCGCTCCAGGTGAAGCAGAAGATCCTCGAGATCGCCGGCAAGGAGATGGAGATCGACCCGGCCGACCTCGAGATCATCGACGGCGAGGTGATCGCGAAGGGCGCTCCGCAGACGAAGCTCGGCGTCGGCGACGTGGCCGCCGCCGCGACGTGGGGCCACGGCGAGCTCATCACCGGCACGGGCGCGCAGCTCAAGCCGTACGCGGCGATCATCGACCCGGAGACCGGGCGAGGTCGACCTCCCGCCCCACTCCGCGATCTCGTACGCGTCGTGTGCGGCGGAGGTCGAGGTCGACGACGAGACGGGCGAGGTGCGCGTCATCGCGCCTGCAGCAGTGCTACGACGTCGGCCGTGCGCTCAACCCGTCGCTGGTCGAGGGGCAGATCGAGGGGGCGCGATGATGGGCCTCGGGCTCGGCATCCTCGAGAACTGCTACCCGTACTACCCCTCGGTCGAGCCACCGCGGCGGCTCGTTCGGCTCGTACCTCGCGCCGGGCATGGAGGACATGCCGCAGATCGACACGATCATGATCGAGAACCCCTCCGCCGACGGGCCGTACGGCGCGAAGGGCATCGGCGAGATGGCGAACAACCCGCAGCCGCCGGCGATCGCCGCGGCCGGTTTACGACGCGGTCGGCGTCTGGGTCACGGAGCTGCCGATCACGCCCGAGCGGGTGCTGCGTGCGCTCGAGGCGAAGGCGGAGCCGACGCGCGAAGGGAAGAAGCTCGTCTTCGACGAGGAGCTCCCGGTGAACGCGGTCTCGTCGGGCGGGATGCGGTTCGGAGGTCCCGGCCTGACCTCGCCCTTCCGAACGTGGAACGGCGTGGATCGCCACACCCTCTTCCCGGGGTGGCGATCCACGCGATCGGCGGCGAGCAGGTGATGCTCTGCCACGTGACCTACGAGCCGGGCACGACCGTGCGTCGCCACTCGCATCCGACGGCGGAGCAGGTGATGTGGATCGTCGAGGGCGACGTGACGATGACGATCGGCAACGAGACGAAGACGCTGGGGAGGGCGACGTCGTGGTCGTCAACCGCGGCATCGAGCACGAGCTCACGACCGAGGGCGGGATGACGTTCGTCGAGGCGCTGGCGCCCGTGCTCCGGGATCACGTGCCGGATGCGGAGCGGGATCTCGTACTCGGCGAGCAGGGTGACTCCCTGCACGCCGACAGCTGACACCGTGGCGCTGCCTCAATCGAGGTGCGCCCGTCGGCGCCCGGCCGATCATGCAGTCGCGTCGCCCGGCATCGCGCTCGTGAAGTCCGACGTTCGTTGTCGTCCCAGCCACTGACGAATGCTGGGAATGACCGCGAGAGCCGCGCCCGCACTTGCGACGATCAGCAGGACGTTCCGAACACGATGGGTCTTCCTGCGACGCATGCGCTCGCCCGCGCTATCGAGATCGTCGAGCATGCGACGGAGGTCTCTCCGCAGCTTCTTGTTGCTCGCCAGGCGAGTGGTGATGCCGTCGCCCGCGTTGACGTCTTCCTTCACGCGAGCGCCCGCCCTCGAGCCGTGTCCGACCGCGGCGCGGATGTCGGCACGAATCCGCTCGTCTCGGATGACTTCGTCGGCGTACGAGACGACATCCCGCAGCGCTCCTCTTCGCCTTGTCCATCTGGCTGTCTCTCGTAAGGCTGACCATTGCTTCTCCTCTGTGTCAGTGTGGACTTGAACACAACCTAATACCCACACGGGCTTTCCGGAAACAATCAGCCTGCGCTGGAGTGCGCCACCGAGGAGCGACGTGGTTTCAGCTGCCCTCGCGCCGGGAACCAGCCAGACCGTCATTCGAACGAAAGGACGGTCATGGGCATCATCGCGTTCATCATTCTCGGTTTGCTCGCTGGCCTGATCGCGAAGGCGATCATGCCCGGAAGCGACCCTGGCGGCTACATCGTGACGACGATCATCGGTGTCGTCGGTGCGCTCCTTGGTGGTTTCCTCGCAGCTGCCATCTTCGGTGCGCACCCGCTCGACGAGTTCTTCGACATCTCGACGTGGCTGACGGCCATCATCGGTTCGATCATCCTGCTCGCGCTCTACCGGCTCGTCGTCGATCGCAGCGGCGGGCGCGCGCTGCGAGCCTGAGCGCATAGGCGAACCCCGTCAAGGACGGTTCTCGTAATTCTGAGGCGGATGGGAGCTCTGCGAGCCTCCCATCCGTCCTTGCTCATCACTCAGGCGCTTGTCGTAGCAGGCCGAGTCCCCAGCGTTGCGTCGACCTGAAGCGTCGCCCCGTCGCGCTCGATCGTCAGATCGAAGCGTGTCGCCGGGCTGATGCCGAGCGACGACCGAGGTCAGCTGGTCTTCGCGTTCACGATCTTCGTCCCGTTCACGGCGACGATGACGTCGCCGTCCACGAGCCCGGCTTTGGATGCGGTGCTGCGTGGCACGAACGGCGTCTACCCGTGCGCCGGCTCCCGCGGGGTCGTCACCAACCGAGATCCCGAGGTAAGGATGCCGAATGGCTCGACCTGCGATCAGGTCGTCCGCAACGGCCTTCACCGTGTTCGAGGGGACGGCGAAGCCGACGCCAGCATTGTTGCTCCCGCCGCCTCCGTCGTCGGTCGCGATCTGGACGTTGACGCCGATGACCTTGCCGCTCGAATCGATGAGCGGGCCGCCGGAGTTGCCGCGATTGATGGCGGCGTCGGTCTGGATCGTGTTCGGGATGGCGTAGTTGTTCGGCGCTTCGATGTCGCGATCGACGGCACTCACGATGCCCGCGGTGATGCTCTCCGCATAGCCGAACGGACTTACCGATCGCGACCACCCCTTCACCCGGCACGACGCTCGAGCTGTCGGCTAGGCGCGAGCGGTGCGAGCGTGCCCGCCGGCGCGGCGACACGAATAACGGCCGTGTCGCTGGACGGATCCGCACCGACGAGCGTCGCTTTCGCCCTCGTTCCGTCCTTGAAGCGGACGGTGATCTTGGCGGCGCCGCTGACCACGTGAGAAGCGGTGACGATGTCTCCCTGCTCGTCGTAGACGAAGCTCGTCCCCTCGGCCTGCGCCTGCGGTGCGGCTCTCCTGGCCCGAAGGGCGATAGTCCGCCACCGGACTGGGCCGAAGGCCGCCTCAGTGACTGTGATGTCGACGACACCCGGACTGTCCTTCTCGTAGATCGTCCGTGCGTCGTAGACGGCGTCTGCGCTCGCGACGTTTCGGTTCGCCGCGGCTGTGGGCTGCGTCTCGGCGCTCGCCGAGCTCGAGGCAGGCGACCTCGAAGCCCTTCGACGCCAGCGCAACAACGCGGCCCCTGATGACTGCGCCTGCACCGACCGATGTCGCTACGACGAATACGCGTCGCCGGCCACCAGATCGTTGATCAACCTCGCTCATCTCGGTTCCTTTCCGACGAATTGCATTGTCGACAACAGGGAAGCGGCGAAGAGCTAAGAGCGACCTACGAATCGTGCAAAGGCTACGAGAAGGCTTGTTGAAGCTGCCGTGAACGTGTCGCGCCCACGCGAGCAAGACACGAGGAGGACGAGGTCTAGCCGAGCAAATCGCATCTGGAATGTGCGCGAACCATTGCGGAGTAGACTCGAAGCGTCGCCTGCGTTGCGCGCTTCTCCTGAGGCCGGATCCCTTCGCAGCAGGGCATCCGCCCCGAAAGGCAGGCCTATGACCACCATCGCTCTCGTCCGGCACCCCGTAGAGGACTTCGACGCCTGGAAGAAGGTGTACGACACCTTCGCCTCTGTTCAGGCCGAGCACGGCGTGCACGCCCACCAGGTGCTGCGCTCGATCGAGAATCCCAACGACGTGATCGTCACCCACACGTTCGACTCGACCGAGGCCGCGAAGGCGTTCTTCGCCATGCCTGAGCTGAAGGGAAACGATGAGCCAGGCGGGCGTCGATGCCGGCTCTGTTCAGATCTCGTACTTCTGACGAGGTCGAGGCGGGCGCGCTGGTCGGCGTCTAGTCGGATCGACAACCGGGCCGCGCAGCATCGCAGGCGCGGTCCGGCTCATCTCTGAGCGCCGCCGATCTGCGGCTCGAACGAGGAGAGCGAATGCTCCCGCAGTCAAACCTCGAGACCCCGCCTTCGTCGGGCCGGGTGCATGTCCTCGGCGCGGGCCCCGTCGGTCTCGTGCTGACCGCACTGCTCCAGTCGGTCGAGGGGTTCTCCGTGAGCCTGTACGAGAAGCGGCGCGAGTACACCCGCACCCGGATGGTCCGGCTCGGGTCGTACCTCGCAGCCGACTCGGTCGAGGGCTACCGCGACGATCACATCGATGGAGACGAACATCGAGGCCGTCTTCGATCCGGCCGAGCTCGACGAAGGCCTCGCCTTCAGACAGTCGATTCCCGCGGACCTGATGGCGCTTCTTCGCGGCTGGACGTTGGGGTTCTGCCCTCTCAACTCGATCGAGCGCGCGGTCAGCGATCTGATCGATGCGCGCGCAGCGAATGGGGTGCAGCGCACGGCTGCCGTCGTGACCGCCGAGGACGCGGTGGCGATGCTCGAGCCGGGAGACATCCTGATCGACTGCACGGGCAGCCAGGTCGCTGCTCCGAGATCACCTGGTGCCTGGCTCCGGCAGAGATTGACGGAGGCGCAAACACCCTCATGATCCGACTCGAGTACGCGCTCGTCATCACCTTCCTATACGGCCAGAAGTACGACTGCAACGAGTACTGCAAGTACTACAAGAACATCGAGAACCCGCGCTACAAGTTCATTCCCGATGGTCCACCGCACGCACTACGACGGCAGCGTCAGCCACGTGACGGGCATCGTCAACATCAGCGCCAGAGAGTTCGAGGCGATGCCGTCCCGATTCGACGGCGAGTGGCTTCGCAGCAACTTTCCCAGCGTCGCTCAGTCGATGGACCGGTTCATCGACAAGATCAAGGAGGAAACGCATGGCGAGATACTCGGCGACCTCGAGATCGTCCGGATTCCCCTGGATCTGTATCGCGCTCGCAATGCGACCAGTCGGCAGTGGCTTGACAGCTGGCCCCAGCGACCATCCTTTCGCCACCTCACCGGTGTTCCTCGCCGGCGACTCGGCCATCGGCTCTCCGTACTTTCAGTCGATCTCGCTCGGTTTCGAGTGCGCGATGTACCTGGCAGGACTCATCGCGCAGCGTGATCTGCCGCTCAGAGACATGCTCGATCAGCTACGAGCTGTACAGCTACAAGCAGTGGCTTCGCGTCTACATGCGCAGCAAGATGATCAAGCACAACAAGGATCTGTTCGAGTCGCGTCGACGACCCGCTCGCGCTCCTGGACAAGCTGCACATCTACTAGCGGGATTCACCGACCTCCCGTCGGTGCCAACCACTGCGTGCGAGCTACCGATCGGCCAGCTCGAGCAGCTTCGTCACCGTCCTCCAGTTCCGAGCCGTCGCCGTGACGCCCAGCCCCCTTCCCCGCCATGAGCGCGGCCAGCTTCGAGCGCGCGACACCATCGGGTGCCAGGCATAGAGCTCTCGCGACCGACTGTGCGCGGATCTGTTCCTTTCCGGCAGCGACCGCCTCGAGCTTCCGCACGAGCTCTGCAGAGGGGCGCCCTCTCGAGGAACGTCACCTGGTAGAGCTTCGGGTTCGTCGCGACCTTCCGAACGGGTTGCGCTTCACCACGGCGGCGAGCTGGGCGCGCGTGCGCACGACGACAGCGATGTCGAGGACCGAACCGATCAGTCGATCAGGCGCCGGACGTCGCCCCCGACCTGCTCGGGGACGCCTTGCTCGTGAGCACGACGTTGCCGCTCTGGACGTGCGTGCAGCCACGTCCCGAAGCCTTCGTCCTCGAGGGCCTTGCGAAGATCCGGCATCGAGATCCGATTGCGCGAGGCGATGTTGACGCCTCGCAGCAGCACGATCAGGCGCGCCACCGGTGAGATTCAGCCGGCGGTGATGTAGTTCGTGAGGTACTGGATCTCGAAGGTCTGCAGCTTGACTTGAACTTTGACGAGGTCGCCGATCGAGACGACTCCCGACCACGCCGCCCTCCTCGACGACGGGGACGTGCCGGATCCGACGGTCGGTCATCAGCGCCATGCACTCCGTCGACGGTCGTCTCCGGTGAGGCGACGATCAGCGGCGACGACATGATCTCCGCGGACGGGCGTCTTCCCGGTCGGTGCGCGCCTCGAGAGGCGTGACGCGGCGGAGGTAATCGCGCTCCGTGACGATCCCCGTGATGTCGCCGCCCCCGGTCACGAGGAGCGAGCCGACGTTCTTCTCGACCATCAGCTGCACGGCCTCGAACACCGACGCCTCGGCGTCGACCTCGATGACCTCGCCGCCCTTCTCCTCGAGGATCTCATACAGGCGGTTCACAGCCATCGTCGTACCCCGCTTCTCGTCGATTCATGCATGTCCTGATGACTCGGGCGAGCACGCGTCAGTAGGGACAATAGACAACGAAGCGACCCGACGCTCGGACACCGCCGAGCCCGCCTAGAGCGCCGTCCTCGCGCAGGCGGGGCTTGAGGTCGACGACGGGTGTGCCGTCGATCGCCTCGAGCGGACCGACCGCGAGCTCGAGGCCGTCGACGCCGTAGACCGTGACCGGGTGGAGCCCGACCGGGTTCGGGCGATCGGACGACCGCGTGGCGAAGACGCCCGTGAGTGGACGGCTCGCGTCGTCGCGCGGATGCACCTGCAGGACGTCCCGCTGCGCCTCGTGCGAGCCACGTCACGACCACGAGCCGGTCGCCTGCGGCGATCCCCTGGAGCGCGTCTGCGACAGACGGCTCCAGGAGGATCCACGCGTCGGGTGCTCCCTCGCCGCCCTGACGAGGGCGCATCCGCCCGATCTCGGAGGGGCAGAGCGGACGACGCCGATCGGCTTCAGCACGTAGCCGTCGTCCGCCAGGCTCCCGTCTAGCTCCGCTGCGCCACGCGCATCTGGTTGCCCGACGGGTCGCGGAAGCCCGCGTCGACGCCGTACGGCTGCTCGGTCGGCTCCTGCGAGAACTCGACGCCGCGGCCTCTTCAGCTCCTCGTACGTCGCCTGGACGTCGTCGGTCGCGAAGAAGAGACCGGCCGGCCACGCCCTTGGCCACGAGCGTCTTGATCGCCTCGCTGCGTCTCGGCGTCGAAGACAGGCGGGCCGGGGATGGCCATCAGCGTGATCGCGACGTCGTCCCTGCCCGGGCACGCCGACCGTGAGCCAGCGGAAGTTGCCCGAGCTCCGGGACGGTGACGTCCTCGCGAAGCTCGAGCCCGAGCTTCTCGGTGTAGAAGGCAAGAGCCTCGTCCTGGTCGTGAACCCAGACCTGCGCGTTGGTGAGCTGCTTCAACATGGCGTCTCCTTCGGTTGGATTACTCGGAGGCCACGCTAGCCAGCAGTCCCGGTCTCTGTCTTCTCGAAACGTGCTGTATCGGCGGGCGGCGCCCAGCGCCATCAGGACACAGGTCGGGACGTGACACGCGCGTGAGCGCGGGCGGGTGAGCCGCGCGGTACTGCCGTCGGGGTCATCCCGAACGTCCGGCCGAAGCTCGTCGTGAACGAGCCGACGCTCCGCAGACCCGACCGTCGAGGCAGATGTCGGCGACCGAGCGATCGGTCATGCGGAGAAGCGCGGCCGCGCGCTCGAGCCGCCGGGTGAGGAGGTACTGGTGCGGCGACTCGCCGAACTCGCGGCGGAACTCGCGGCTGAAGTGCGCCGGCGAGAGCCGCGCCGCCCGCGGCGAGCGCCTGCACGTCGAGCGGCTCGCGGTAGCGGGCGTCGACGAGTCGTCCTCGCTCGGAGGAGGTGGCGTGCGGGATGTGGCGACGGCACGGCGTGAGTATTGCGGTCGCCGCGCGGCGCAGTTTGGGCTTCGGCCACGGCGGGGAGTGACTGAACAGCGAGCGCGAAAGGAGCGCACCGATGCGAGTACTCGTCGTCGGCGCCACGGGCGCCATCGGGACACGGCTCGTCCTCGCTGTTGACCGTGCAGGGTCATCACGTGACCGGGACGTCGCGGTCCCCGGAGAAGGCCTCTCGACTTCGATCCTGGGCGCCGAGGCGGTGACCCTCGACGTGCTCGATCCGCCCGCGGTCAAGAACGCCGTTCTCGGGTTCAGCCCGAGGCGATCATTCATCAGGCGACGGCGCTCTCCGAGATGAGCTGACGCTCAGCACTTCGACCGGAGCTTCGCCGAGACCAACCGGCTGCGCACCGACGGCACGCGATGCGCTGCTGGCGGCGGCCGGCGAAGCGGGTGTCCGAGCCTTTGTCGCGCAGAGCTTCGCCGGCTGGCCGTACGCCCGCGTGGGAGGTCCCGTCAAGACGGAGGAGGACCCGACTCGGCGGAGCCTGTCGAGGCGATGAGCGAGACCCTCGCCGCGATCCGGCACCTTGAGGGGAAGGTCGTCGGAGCGGGCGGGCTCGTGGTTCGCTACGGCGGCCTCTACGGCTCACCGGACGACGCGATCGCGGAGCTCGTTCGCAAGCGGCGGTTCCCGCTGTGGGCGACGGCGGAGGGATCTCGTCGTTCGTGCACCTCGAGGACGCGGCGTCGGCGACCGTGCTCGCGCTCGAGCGCGGCGAGCCGGGCATCTACAACGTCGTGGACGACGAGCCCGCGCCCGTGTCGCGAGTGGCTGCCCGTGCTCGCGAGAGACGCTCGGCGCGAAGCTCTCCACGACACGTTCCCCGCTGGCTCGCGCAGCTCGCCGCAGGCGAAGCGGGCGTCACGCTGCATGACGGAAGCCGCGGCGCGTCCAACGCGAAGGCGAAGCGCGAGCTCGGGTGGACGCTCCGCTACCCGAGCTGGCGAGACGAGGCTTCCGCGCCGCGTACGCGCAGGACGAGCGCTGAGCCGCGTGAGCTGCATTAGGGTCTGACCCGTACGCCGACCTGAACGCGATCGGGATCGTCGGCCGCAGACGCGGCACGGTCGATCGCCTTCTACCGCCTCCTCGGCGTCGACTTCCCGGAGGACGGCGAGGGTCACATCGAGGCGACCCCTGCCGAGCGGCGCTGCGCTTCATGCTCGACTCGGAGGAGGTCGTCACGAGCTTCCGGCCCGACTGGACGCGCGAGACCGGCAACCAGCTCGCGCTCGCGTTCGAGTGCGCCAGCCCGGCCGAGGTCGACGAGCTCTACGCACGCGTCGCGGCCGCGGGCTTCCAGGCGGAGAAGGAGCCCTGGGACGCGTTCTGGGGCCAGCGCTACGCGCAGCTGCGCGATCCCGACGGCGTGCCCGTCGACCTCTTCGCAGCTCTCTAGCCGTCACGCGCTAGATGTAGCCCACCCGGCGTCGCGTGCGCGGCTGCCGCCGCGCGCGACGACTGCGTGAGCTTGCGCAGGATGTTCGCGACGTGGCGGTGGACCGTGTGCTCGCTGAGCACGAGCGAGCCGGCGATCTCGCGGTTCGAGAGTCCGGCCGCGACGAGCCGCAGCGACCTCTGCCTCGCGCCCCGTCAGGCGGCGAGTCGCCGTTCGCCGCGACGGGCACCGCGTCGTCGAGGAACCCGGCGAGC
>ERZ1370068.10618-contig-9300_pt1 | contig 54190 bp, 108 predicted proteins | sample MGYA00561227_ERZ1370068 | MGnify/ENA primary metagenome ERZ1370068 (study PRJEB38410, sample SAMEA6850437) | metagenome | study: Metagenomic assessment of the ecological functions of the soil: analysis of the soil microbiota associated with the... | reverse complement strand
GTATTGCTTCGTTCAGTTACGTATTGCTGGCGCAAGGGATGTTCCGCTTGACTACCGGTGGATTGGTCGAGAACATTCAGCTCAATCGCACGGACCCCTGGACGGAGGTCGACGGCGAGCGCAGCAGCGTGCAAGGTGCCGCATCCCTTTTTCACCGACCTCCGGGTGCGGCAGGCCTTTGCGTTGGCCGTGGATCGGCGCACCATCGCCGAGCAACTCTACGGCGCTGCCGGCCAACCCACCAGCAACGTCCTCAATGCCCCCAGGCAGTTTCAGTCGCCCAATACCCGCTGGGAGTTCGATCTCGACAAAGCCGCCCAGTTGCTGGAGCAGGCCGGCTGGAAACGCGGGAGCGATGGCATGCGCGTCAAGGGCGGCCGCCGCATGCAGGTCGTGTTCCAGACCTCCACCAACCTGGTCCGCCAGAAGACGCAGGCCATCGTGAAGCAGGCCCTGGAGCGCATCGGGATCGAGGTCGAGCTGAAGGCGGTCCCCGCGAGCGTCTTTTTCGCCAGCGATCCGGGCAATCCCGATACAGTCGTCCCATTTTTACGCGGATATGCAGATGATCTGCCACTGACTTTGGGATCGATCCGCAGGTGTGGATGCGTCGATTCGTGAGTTGGGAGATCGCGCAAAAGGCGAACAACTGGGCGGGCCGGAACCGTCGTGCGCTGGGCCAACGCGGAGTACGATCGGCTCTGGAAGCAGGCGGAGACGGAGCTGGATCCCGTCAAGCGCGCCGCGCTCTTCATCCGCATGAACGATTTGCTCATCGAGGATGTGGTGGTCATCCCGGTGGTCTGGCGTAAGGATGTGTACGCAGTGAGCCACACCCTACGGGGCCTGGCACTGAGCCCCTGGGACTCGGCAACCTGGGATCTGGCGTATTGGTACCGGGAGACGTAACGCCGGCCGCCTTGCCGTGGGCGCAGCGTGAGTCCCGGCCAAGGGCCCGAGGCCCACACCTAGCGCCTCTGCGCCGGCGCATGCTGGGACCGAGGCTAGGCGATGCGCTTGCCGCACACGCTGGAGGGCGTTCGCTGATACATCGACGAGAGGCTGCTGGCTCACCCTGCAGGAGGGCATGACGATGCTGCCGCACGCTTGCTGAACGCATGACGATCGCCACCGCGCCTGCTGTGGGCTTTCCTCGTCATAGCGTTGGTGCCGCTGAGCATCGTCACCTACCTGACCTACACCATCTCGGAGCAATCGCTCAGGGCAGAGGTGACGAACAACCTGCGCGCCATTGCCGACAGCAAGGCCAACCAGATTGAGACCTACGCGCGTGAGCGCCAGCGCAACGTCACCGCACTGGCCCGCATGCCAGGCATCGTGAACGCCTTCGCAGCCCTCGACCAGGCGTTCCACGACCATGGCATCGGTGCGCCAGAGTATACCGCGGTCGAGAACGAACTGCGCCCCTTCCTGAGCGACTACCTCGCACAGTCCGGCTACGCCGACGTCTTTCTCGTCTCTGTCTCTGGCGACGCCATTTTCTCGGTCAGACAGGGCGAAGACCTCGGCTCAACTCTTATACCGGGCCGAACAAGGACACCGAGTTGGCCAGGGTCTTTGACCGCGCCAAGACCCTCCTGGTGACGGAGGTCTCCAACTTCGCGTACTACGCCGCCACCAACGCGCCAGCCGCCTTCATCGCTGCACCAGTGTTGCAGGGGAGGCGTAGCGATCCGGGGTCGTGGTGCTGCAAGATGAACAACCAGGAGGTCTATACCGTGGTCAATGATTACAGGGCTTAGTACTACAACGAGGTTTCGAAATGTGGTGTAATGCTGCCTGTCAATCCTGCATGGAAGGAGGGCAGTATGATGGACCTGATCGAGACCACGCCCAAGATGGACTTGGCGATCCACGATATTGAGCACCTGGTGGAGGAGTTGCGCGTCTATCACGCCATCTACAGCCCGTTGTTTCAGCGGCGTGAACAACGGGAAGCCGCGCACTCCTATCTCCAAGGATTGCTGGCGACGTTGCCACGCAAGTCGATCGAGCCGATGGTGCTGGCGGTGGATGGTGTCGCTCCCAAGGCGGTACGGGCCATGCAGTCCTTTATCAGCGAAGGGCCGTGGAACGATGAGCGGCTGTTGCACCAGCACTGGCAAGAAGTGGAAGCGGACCTGGGTGCCGACGATGGCGTGCTGATGGTTGATGGGAGTGATTTCCCGAAGCAGGGCAGCCATTCCGTTGGTGTGAAGCGTCAATACTGCGGGGAACTGGGCAAGCGGGCCAACTGCCAAGCCGGTGTGTTTGTGGGCTATGGCAGTCTCCAGGGCTACACCGTACTGGATCGTCGGTTGTATGTGCCCGCAGAATGGCTCACCGATGACGCGTATACGGCACGGCGCCAGCAGTGTGGTCTGCCGCCAGATCTCCCCTTCAAAACCAAGCCCGCGCTGGCCCAGGAGATGCTCGCTACGGTGGTCCAGAGCCAGACGCTGCGGTGTCGTTGGGTCGTGGCGGATGAGGCGTTTGGGGGCAACCCAGGCTTTCTGGATGGCGTAGCGGGGCTGGGCCTGTGGTATTTTACTGAAGTGCCCCACACCACGCGAGTCTGGCAAGAGCGCCCGGCCACCCACATCCCGCCGAGGCGTGGGCGCGGCCGTCGCCCGCAGCGGGAGCGCTTGGTGGATGGTGCTCCACAGGCGCGGACGGTGCTGGAAGTGGCAGGGGCGCTGCCCGCTGAGGCGTGGACACGCCAGACCATCAAAGAAGGCAGCCAAGGACCAATGGTAGCGGAGTTTGCTGCCATACGGGTGGTGGCGGTGCGGGACACGTTGCCCGGTCCTGAGGTCTGGTTGGTGCTGCGTCGGCACGTCGAGACGGGAGAGTTGAAGAGCTACCTGTGCAATGCTCCTGGTGACACGGCGCTGGAAAAACTGGTGCAAATGAGCGGCATGCGGTGGCCCATAGAAACGTGCTTTGAAGACAGCAAGCAACTGCTGGGGATGGGCGATTATGAGGTACGGAGTTGGACGGGATGGCATCATCATATGACCTTGGTCATTCTGGCGCACTTCTTTGTGGTGCGCATGAGCCTACGGTTAAAAAAGCCCCAGCAGTGACGCTGCCCCAAGTCGTGATGGTGTTGGCGACCGTCTTGCCCCTCCGCGAGTTTGACACGCCGTTGGCGCTTGACATCCTGGCCTATCACCAGCAGAGAAACCATGCGGCGTATCTCTCACATCGCAAGCGTCGCCTCGCACTGATTACCCAACGAGAGTGAACCCTCAGGCCAGACAGGCGAAACCGTGGTGGGCTCGCGGGTGGACAATGACGTCGTCTTTGTGACGCCTCTGCGGCATGATCCGTCATGCGGCATTTCGCCGCAAGGTGCCGCTTGGGAGTGCGATAGATGTCCCACTCCAACAAGCGGCCCAGGGCAGACAGGGCTATGGTATCGGCACGGATTATCGCGGCCAGCAGGTCATGACGGCCTGGAAGTATTTACCCTCCTTACGCTGGGCGATGGTGGTCAAAATAGATACTGGACAGAAGCCTTTGCCCCCATTGTCAAGCAGCGCAACGCCGTGCTCATCGTCGGCAGTATCACCCTGTTGCTCGTGGTGGCTGGAGCCCTCATCGTGGCTAGATCGATTTCCAACCCCATTATCGTCCTGACGCGAGCCGTGCGCGTCATGGCCGGTGGGAATTTACAGCAGGCAGTGCCAATCGTGCGGCATGACGAGATTGGGGAACTCAGTCAGGCGTTTAATACAATGACCGCTGACCTTGCATGGAGTCGTATGCCACCCTGGAGCAGAGAGTCGAGGAGCGCACGACCCAACTCGCGCAGGCGCATGCTGAGATCAGCACCCTCCAGCCAACGCCTCACCGCCGACAACCTCCGCATGCGGGCCGAACTCGACCTCGTGCGCCAGATGCAGCAGTTGGTGCTCCCCGCGCCGGACGAACTCGCCGCCATTGACGGCCTCGACATTGCCGCGTTTATGGAACCGGCGGACGAGAGTCGGCGGCGACTACTACGATGTCCTGCACACGGATGGCGTCGTCACCATCGGCATTGGCGATGTCACCGGCCATGGCCTCGAGAGCGGCATTTTGATGGTCATGACGCAAGCCGCCGTGCGCACGCTTCAGGAAATGCGGGAGGCCGATCCGGTCCGGTTCTTAGACACCCTCAACCGCACGCTGCTATCACAACGTACAGCGCATGCGCTCTGACAAAAACCTGACGCTGGTGCTGCTCACCTATGCGCATGGACGCGTGCGCATCAGTGGACAACATGAGGAGACGACTATCGTGCGTCACGGGGGAGCCATCGAACGCATCAACACGATGGATTTAGGGTTCCCGCTGGGGTTGGAGGCCGACATTGCCGCGGTTTATTCGCCATACCTGTGTGGAATTACAACCCGGCGATGGGGTCGTGCTCTACACCGATGGCATTACGGAAGCCGCGGATATGCACCATAGGCTGTACGGGATCAGAACGCCTTTGCACGGTCATCAGCCAACACTGGGCCGGGACCGCGCAGGACATTCAGGCGGCGGTGATGGCGGACGTGCGGTGCCATATCGGGGCCCAGAAAGTGTTCGACGATATGACGTTGGTGGTGGCCAAACAGCGCTAGCGGCCGATGTCGGGCGGTTGGCGCAGCGCCACCCACCCAAGCCCGCCTTCCTCAGGCAGGCAGAAGGGAAGGGCTGTTTATGATACGCCTATTTGGCCATTTCATTGAACGCAAAGACGATGACAGCGAGCATCTCCAGATCGGCTTTTCTCCAACCTCCATCCCCATTCAGCAACGCTGGCGCAATAATGGTCTTTCAGCCGATTTTCTCGCCGATTATCTCAGTACGTTCTTTCCCGGCGACGATAGTGCTGCGGCCGAGCCCTACGCCGAGACTCAAGAGTGCGGTCAGCTACGTGGCCAATGAGCTGCTGGAAAATGCCATGAAGTTCAGTTATGCCCCGTCGCAACACGCCATCAGTATTGCGATGTATCTCGCGGCGGATGCGGTCAGCCTGTATGTGACCAACAGCGTCGATCCGCACGCCGTCGCGGCATTTCAGCAGGCCATTGCACGCCTGTTGACGGAGGATACTGACACTCTCTACATGGCGCAACTCACGCACAACACTGAGAGCGACAGTGCGGATGGTTCAAGCCTGGGCTACCTGACGATGCTGCATGATTATGGCGTGACCTGGCCTGGAAATTCGCCCCGTCTCTCCGGGATCCTGACGTGACCACCGTGACCACCATGGCACGCCTGTCCGTCTAAGGGGTGCGCATCAGAGATATGATCGAGCTGGGAAAAGGAATACCGCTATGGACATCGTCCACGACGACTATCAGGTGCACTACGATGCCGCCACGGCCACGGTGCTCTGCCAGGGCTCCTTCCGGCTCCGGGGTACGGAGGAATATGCGCCGATCTTGCACGTGCTCACCACCGCCGCCGATGCCACAACCCGCGACGCTGACGCCTGGATCTGCGCACGCTGCGGTTTCTCAACAGCTCGGGGATCAATACGCTGGCGAAATTTGTCCTGCACGTCCGTCAGTACCATGCCACGCAGGTGGTGCTGAAGGGCAGCCATGCACTTTCCCTGGCAAGCGAAGTCCTTGACGAATTTCCAACGCCTGTTGCCAGGGTTGCACCTGGAGATTGAGTGATGCCGGCCGCACAGCCACTCCCGAGGACCATCCCGCCAGGCCCTGCTGGCCGAAGTGCAGGCCCTGCGGCAGCGCGTTGCCGCACTGGAGCAGGACAAACATGATCTGGAAGTCATGTTAGAGATGGCCACCGACCATGCCGATGACCTCTCAGAAACCCTGCAGCAAGAGCGGGATGATCTGGAAACCATGCTGGAGATGACCACGGACCACGCCGATGCCCTCGAAGCCGACCTCCAGAGCCAGGCGGAAGCCCTCGCACGGCGGAGTCAATTTATCCGCGAGACGTTTGGCCGCTATGTCTCGGAGGACGTGGTGGCGCAACTGCTCGATGCCCCCGAGGGCTTAGAGCTCGGCGGGAGCCAAGCGCAAGGTGACCATTTTGATGTCGGATGTGCGGGGCTTTACGGCCCTCGCCGAGTGCCTCGAACCGCAGGAGGTCATGACCTTGCTCAATCGCTATCTGGAGGCGATGGTGGATGTCATTCTCGCCTACCAGGGTACGATTATTGAGATTCTGGGCGATGGTCTGCTGGTGCTGTTTGGAGCCCCCTCAGCCGTGACGACGATGCCGAACGGGCGGTCGCCTGTGCCCTCGCCATGCAGTTGCGGATGGATGACACCAATGCACCCGAATCGCCAGGCCGGCCTGCCGGAAGTCGACATGGGCATTGGCATTCATACCGGGGAGGTCGTGGTCGGCAATATTGGCTCGCAGCAACGCACCAAGTATGGCGTGGTCGGCAGTGCGGTGAACCTCACCGGTCGTATTGAGTCGTACACCACGGGTGGGCAAATCCTCATTTCCCCACCACCTATACGGAAACGGCCGCTGTCCTCACGGTGTCCCACCACATAACCGTCGCCCCCAAAGGGGTTGCAGCCCCCTCACCCTCTATGCCGTCAGTGGCATGAGGGGTGCCCATTCCCTGTCCCTGCCGACGCCGACGGAGACGCTCGTCCCCTTGCCCCAGGCGCTCGACGTGCACTATACCATCCTGGAGGAAATTTGCCGGCAGCACCCTGTATGGCGGGCGTATGGTCAAGCTCGCCACCAGGACGGCCGAACTGCACGTGGACCAGCCGGTGGCGGCCTTCAGCAATCTCAAGCTGCACCTCCTGCGTCCCACTGGCGAGGTGGTGCCAGGGGAGCTGTTTGCCAAAGTGGTCGAGACACTGCCCGAAGACGCCTCCAGGGTCGTGGTTCGTTTCACGTCGATCCCAGAGGCGGCCCAGACGTTTTTGGACACCATGAGGGGGTATGAATATCATGTCATCAATAGAGCCGAACAAGTATGAGGAGCATCGGGCTGTCCCCTCGACCAGCATGGACCCCGGAAGGTGGAGACCAGCGTGGTGGACACGGCGGGCGTTGCTCGGCACCGCGGCTGGCGCGGCGTTCGGAGCCTATGGCCTGGCGCTGGGCCTGGCGGCTGAGGTCCCCAGCACGTTTGATGGGACGGGGTTTCAGCTCCGGCGCCCGAGCCCAATGCCAGGCGCGGCGGGGTCTTACGCTACGGGTGTTTCGGCGCGCCAGCGCACTTTGATGTGCATCAGTCGGGCGCGAGCCTCATCATGCAAGGTTGCATGTATGACAACCTGATCCGGCGTGACCCGCGGGACAGCGGGCATACTATTATCCCCGACCTGGCACACAGTTGGGAGATTGCCAAAGACGAGAAAACCTACACGTTTTTCCTGCGCAAAGGCGTGAAGTTTCACGATGGTGGGGTGTTGACTGCTGCTGACGTGCAGGCGACGTTCCAACGCCTGATCTTTCCACCCCAGGGTTTCATCAGCCCGCGCACACCGTTGTTTGCGACCGTGGAAACCATCACCGTGCGTGACGACCATACCGATCGCATTCACGCTGCGTGAAGCCCGGCCTAAGGCGTTCATACTTGGGGCGTTTGCCAGCGGCTGGAACGTCATCGTGCGCAAGAAAATCCTGGAAGACAACAATTACAACCTGCGTCAGGTGCTGTACACTCCCGGCACCGGCCCGTTCCGGCATGTGAAGCGCGTCGATAAAGAAGTGTGGGTGATGGAGCGCAACCCCGACTACTGGAACGAGGGCCTGCCCTACCTTGACGGCATCGAGTTCTACCACTTCGAGCCCTTCTCGTCTCCCTTGGGAGCGGCGCTCTTCACAGGCCGCATCGATTATGCCCGCCTGCTCGACCAGGTCAGCCGGAAAAAGCTCGAGACGACCCCGGGTATGTCCGGCACCAGCTACTACCAGAGTGCCATCCAGGGGTCTGGGTCAACAACACGAGGAAGCCGTTTGACGATCCGCGCGTGCGCCGGGCCATGCACCTGGCGTTCGATCGGCCGGCGCTGGTGGACGTGGTCAAAGACATCGCCCCCATGTTGATTGGCGGGTTTATCTATCCGTTCTCAGACTGGGCCACACCGCCACCGCAGTTGGCCGAGCGGCTCGGCTACCAGGCCGATCCCACGGCCGCGCTCAAGGAGGCGCGCCAACTGCTCGCAGCCGCCGGGCATGCCCAGGGCCTCAAAGGGGTCGACTTCATGGTCCGCGACGCGGCGTCGTTTAAGACCTGGGCTCCCGCAGTGCAGGAGATGCTCAAGGCTATCGGCATCGAGACGACCCTGCGCACTGTCCAGCCATCGGCGTGGTTCGGTGAAGCCCAACGAGGTACTTTTGACATCACTATCAACATTCAACAATCCACGCTGATCGACCCGTCCGATTACTTCCGGGCCTGGTATAGTAAAGATGGCCCCCAAAACTTCTCCCAATGGCACAACCCAGCGTTCGAGGCACTCCTGTCCCAGATTGACCGCGAGCTGGACGATGCCAGGCGCAAGGACCTGGTCCGGCAGGCCGAGGCGATCTTTGAACAGGACCCGCCCTTGCTCCCAGTGTCCTGGGAGAAGATCAACGACGGCTGGTTCAACTACGTCAAGGGCCACAATCCGTACAACTACTTTGGCATCTACGACGTCGTGCGCTTTGATACCTTCTGGCTGGATAAATAGAGGGAGAGCGCGATGCTCGTACGCAAACGGCTGCGGATCACGGGGCGTGTACAAGGGGTTGCCTTTCGTGCCTCGACGGTCACGGCAGCGCGGGCGCTGGGTCTCGCTGGCTGGGTAGCCAATCGCGCTCGACGGCAGTGTCGAGGCGGTGGCCGAGGGTGATGAGGCGGAGGTTGCAGCGTTCATCCGCTGGTGCCATCATGGGCCACCTGCAGCCCGTGTCGACCACGTCGAAGTGACCGATGAGCCGGTACACAGCGCGTTGCCGGAGTCATTTACGATCCGTTAACCGGGAAAGGGCAAAGGAGTCAACACGCGACGATGCAACTCTACTACGATATCCACGACGGTACTGGTCCCTACGTGTTGATGGTCCATGGCTTCCTGTCGAGGCGCGCACACCCGGGACTCCGGGTAGTCGGGGCCAACGCCGGGCATGCTGTCAACATCGAGGCCGCCGAGACGTTTAACGCCGCAGTCGTTGACTTTCTGAGTCGACATCTCTCAGGTACTGTGAGATGTCGAGCTGACGGTAAAGCCTGGAGCGTAGGCACTGATGAGGAGGGTGACCGATGAGGTGGACCTGGGGTGCAGCGTGTATGGCCCTCCTGATACTGGGGACGCTCTTCGTTACGGGCACTACAGCGGCCGGCAGCGATTGGGCTGCACTCTTGGCGGGTGAGGTGATAGTCGAGGCGGTAAAACGTCCGGATGGGATCTCTGGCTTGCGGGCCTTGTTTGCGGTTGCCGCACCGCGAGAGCGCATCTGGGCCGTACTCCTCGATTATGCGAACTTTCCAAAGATCTTTCCGAATATCCACAACATGCGCGTGCTCACGCACGATCAGCAGGGCGCCCAGGTAGAATACTGGGTGAATGCCGTGATGTCAAAGTACCACTATGTGCTGTACCGCCATTATGACGAACCGGGCCGGCGGTTGACGTGGACACAGGTCGCTGGAGATCTGAAGCGCATAGAGGGGAGTTGGGAGATTCGTGACACGCCTCGATCTGATGTCCAAATGCTGGTCTACGAGTCCTATATAGACATAGACAGTGTAGTCCCTAAGGCCCTTTTGCGCATGGAGGCGATGCGCAAAACCCGTGAGATGGGCGAGCACCTCCGGAACTGGATTGAGGGGGCGCCCCCTGCCAGAGTGAGGCAAACCCCAATCGAGTGCGGTTGTGCCAGTAGCAGCGCCAGATGCACCATTAGGTTCCTGTCGGCACAGCAGGAGACGAGGTCGCCGTGGTCGTGCCATTCCCGATGAGGAGGATGTTGTTAGGAATATCGAAATCGCAGGGAGCTAACCTGATCGCGTCGTCCACCTGTGGTCCAGCACCAATGGCATAGGTACTGGCCGTGACCGTCAGTGTGCACGCATTACCAAAGGTGTTGGTCCCAGACGCTGTCTCACCCGCGGCTGAGAGCGTAAAGAGTGACGCGTTATTGCTGAATGCCACGGTCGTCTCTATATTGGCCAGCCCTGGATTAAACACCGCTCCGCTTGAAAATGTAAACGATTGATTGTTCAGATCATCTGCTATAGTCGGCTGGACGTCCGGAGAACACCCGAGAAGGCTCATGGCCCCTGCAAGTGCGATGAGCGCTACAGAAGCCACGCATGGTCCTGCTGGCACGTTGCACCTTCTGTCCTCCTTTCCTGTTCATGAAGAGCTGTCCTCTCGCCTCTTGCTCGGCTGACGATAGCACGGATTCTACATGGGGAAAGCCAGGAGGTTCCACGCTTGACACCTCCGTATCCTTTCCGTAGCATGCTGGTCTACCCAGGCTCCTAGTACTGCGTACCGCAAATGCCGCGCACCAGTTTGGCGCGGGAAACCATTGTTCTTGACATTGTATCTCCTGCGTGTGCAGACTGGATGCATGATTTCCGCCATGGACTGTACTAGGGCAACCGCAGTCGTCGTCAATGGTGCGGCCTTCCGACCTGGCGGCGTATCCACCGTCGCCGCGCCGGTCCTAGGCCTATTAGGGGAGACAGTCATGGGACATACCGCAGAACGCCTCCGTGATCCTGCACTGGCCGCCTTGAACGGTGTGCCTTTTAATCTAACAGCGTGGATTGCTCGCTCCATGTCTGGCGACATGGGCTCAGTAGGGAATAAAGAAGTCTTTCGGCATTCCGACTTCATTTTCATGATTGTCAAAGGACCGAATAGACGCAATGATTTCCATATCGATCCTTACGACGAAATTTTCTATCAGCTCAAGGGCACGATCTATGTGAAGCATCGCGATGCCGCTGGCCAGACCCAGGTTGCTGAGGTGAAAGAGGGCGAAGTAACGATTATCAATGCCTTCACACCCATCTCCCATACGTCCCCCGGAGACGCTCGGCCTGGTCATCGAGCGTCCTCGGGTGGCGGGAGAGCAGGACGGCATCGTCTGGTACTGTGACGCCTGCGGCAAGGGTTGCATCAATTGGCGCTGGATTGCCAGGACATCGAAACCCAATTGAAGCACGCGCTCGATGTTTTTAATGCTGACCTGGCGCTGCGGACGTGCACAAGTTGTGGCAGCGTGCTCCCCGACCCGGCTCAGCAACCCCCATGGCAGCAGATGGTACCAGCCAGTACGCGAGACGCCTGACCAGCCCCATTGACACCCGCTCAGACAGAAGCGGCCTGAGGCTGACGGGGCCATCACGGCGAGAGCGTAAACGGCTCTGAGTACAGCGGCGGCAAGGTGCCACGAGGGGCAATAACAAAACGGAGAGAACCTGCGAGAGATGCCTGGGGATACCATGTCGTCTGCCATACGCCCGCCCCTGCGAGCGGTGCTTCCGAAGGTAGCGTATCTCGAGGTGGAGTCCTCGATCATCCACCGGCAGAGCGTCGACGAAGAGAGGCACCCAGCGGCCGTCACGGCTCTGGGTTTCCAGGTGGACCAACGGGGCATCAAACGAGATCGTTCCAGGACTCAGATCCTGCCAGACAAAACTCGCGCTGGGAGGCGTGGTACTGCGATCCAGCGTGACCCGCTGCGCCTCGCGTCCCCTTGCATAGACAGCACTTCAGGGAAAGCCTGCACTTTCAGGCCCGGTCTAAAGAGCCATTGTGACGGCAGCGCCGGAGGCGTAGTCAGCGCCGCCATCTGCGTCACCAGGTATCCCAGCCGTGCGGCACATGACGGGACCACTGGCCGGACCATATAAGGTCGAGGCCCCCTCGTAATGTTGCAGGGCGTATTCCTCGGGGGTCGTGAAATGCGAGATATATTGATTCGCCAGACCAACAATGGCGACACGCGTAATGCTCTGCCGGGTGTGCTGCGCGGCCTGCAAGACAGCCTGTTTGAGGCGCTGGCCCATTTCTGTGCTCATCTCGCCTGGGACAGCGACGAGGAGCAATTCATTGATGCGAATCGTCTGCAAAGGTCATCGTCGTTGGAAAGTCCGTGGCCGGTACGAGATCTTGGAGAAAGTCCAGGGCTTTCAGCTTCCAGGTATGGCAGCCTTGCGGGAGACTCTTGACGCACGCCTTCGTACACTCCCAGAAGCTTCCCATACAACAACGACCGCCCTTCCTCCGATCCACCCAGCACCGGCACACCAACCATGGCATGCTGGCACAGCTCCAGGTCGTCCGCCGTGTAGGGATTTGCAGTGGCAGCTCCTCGTAGTTGTAGCCGAGCTGCACCGCGTCTGTCAGGCGCCTATCGAGCTCCTGAAAGAGATCGAATGCCTTGGTCGCCAGGGTGAGTCCTAACTGTTCTGCCTCGGCAAAATTCTGCGTCGTAAACGCCGGTGCGACGTCGCCTTCTGCACCATTCGTGAGCGCGTGTATCACCTCAGTCTGCACGCCATAGTGCCGTCGTATAGCCCATTCCAAGGCGCGCTCAGCCGCGGCGTGTACGTCCCCGCTATAGAGATCATTGCTGGACGGCACGGCCGTGCCCTGGATAGCAAAGTTCGTGAACGCCCCGAGGGGTTGGGTGCCAGCACCGACAATCTGGTCAACGCGCAGCATGGTGAAGGTCGGGTCGACCGCGCGGTACTCCGGGAGCATGGTCCACAGGGCCTCCTCGGAGATGATCTGAGACTTGTTGTTGTTATAGGCCTCAAGGCTACGATTGTGCGTCAGGCCAAAGATGGTCATGTGGCCAATAGCGATCTTGGCTGGGGCACGCGTGCGATACGCCGGCGAGGACGGCGTTGGCGATACGCTCGGTCAAAAACGTCACGATGTGCGGATCATAGCCCGGGCGGTTCGAGCCCCAGTAATTGTAGTACACCACCCCAAAATACCCGCCCGGGCCCGCATGCGTATGCGTTGCCCCGATAAGCAAGCGATCTACGGAGATACCCGTCTCCTGGACAATGGCACGAGCGACCTGCAGATGCAGCAGCGCTGAGATCGCTCCAAGATCACACTGCACCAGGACGACGTGCTCACCGCGGGCATCTTCCAGGTAGAGGGCACGGGCATACAGCCGTGTACGTACAGCCAGCCGCATCGTCCGTGCGGGCGCGAGAATAGCCAAAGAGGGGCAAGCCCGGCGGGGTGTAATATCAACTTTACCTATGCCAGCGACAAAGACCCCTCCAGCCTTCCATGACCCAGGGTCGATCCCTGGGACCCGGATCACGGTGGACGTAGGAATGAGCATAGGAGTGAGAGGACGAGTACACCCACTCCCAGCCATGATGCCCAGGAGAAGGCAGACGTAGAGTCGCCAGGTTCGCCACGGTGTCATGCATCAGCGCTACTCTCAGGCATATGAGACTCATCTCCCCTGACGAATGAAGTCAGCGATGCGCTCGCCAATCATCATCGTGGTGACGTTGGTGTTGGCCCGGAATACAGTCGGGCATGATGGAGGCGTCCACGACGCGCAAGTTCTGGAGGCCGTGCACGTGGCCATGTTGATCCACCACGGCCATAGGGTCTGACGCTGGCCCCATCTTGCAGGTGCCCGAGATATGCTGGCCGGTGGTGACCTCCCGCAACAGATACTCGTTCAAGGCTTCGTCACTCGCCAGCTCGGCGTCGGTCGGCTCGATGCGCTCGGCAATGATCGCTCTGAAAATCCTCGTGCTCGACGAGCTGTACCCCGCGCCGCACCATCTCGCGCATGCGTCGGCGGTCGAACTCATCCTCGAGGTAGCGGTAGTCGAGGAATGGCTGCACATGGGGTCAGTGGACTGCAGCCGCAGCTCTCCAACACTCGTCGCCAGGTCGAGCACCCCCAACATGCGGATCCCTAATGGCTCCATACGGTCACCGCCCCGGTTGACGCGCTCCAGTGGCGAAAGACTGCATGAAGATCATCAGGTCATTACGCAGAGGCGAGCCCTCGGCAGTCCAGCGTAGCGCCATCTGAATTCTGGGAGCGAGCGGATCGAGAGGGTGTTCCTTCTTGCGTGCGCCAGGTGATGTAGATGATCGGGTGATCCCGTCAAAGTTCTGTCCCACGCCAGGGAGATGGTGGACCACTGGGGATATTGAAACTGCGGAGCTGGTCTTGCGGCCCGACGCCGGAGAGCAACAGGAGATGCGGGGAAGCAATGGCACCAGAGCTCAGGATAATTTCCTTCCCTGTGACGGTAAACTTCTGTCCACCGCTCTCCACCTCGACACCGACGGCTTTTTGCCGTCGAAGATGAGACGGTGCACCATGCAGTCGGGCCGATCGTCAGGTTTAACCGATGCCTGGCCTGGCTGAGGTAGCCCAGCGCGGTACTCCAGCGAATGCCGTTAGGGTTGTTGCAGGGCACCGGACCAATGCCAGTGGCGTCCGGGTGATTATGGTCTGGACTGTCTGGAAATCCTGCCGCTCTACAGGCGTTGTAGAAGGCCCGCTGGTCTGGCAGCCACTCATCTCGCTGAAAGCGTCGGACAATGATTGGACCATTGGCGCTATGAAAGTCGCTGTCACCGAAGTCCGTGTCCGTCTCAATCTTGCGGAAATACTCAAAGCAATGCTCAAAGTGCCACTCATCGTTGCCCATCGCAGCCCATCGCGTCATAATCTTCCGGCACGCCGCGCAGGAAGACCTGGCCATTGATGGCACTCGATCCGCCCGTCACCTTGCCCCGTGGCACCATCATCTCAGGCGCCTTGTCGGTCGCCTTGCCAACGAACTGCCAGTTATGATCACTGACCATGATGTCGGTGGCCGTAGCATAGCCGTGCTTTACCTCATCCGGCAACTGCTCCAAGGTGGGATAATCGGGTCCGGCCTCGATCAGCAACACCGACCGCTGGGGTCTTCACTGAGGCGAGTCGCGACGATGGCACCGGCTGACCCTGCGCCCAACACAATGTGATCGTACTGCATCAGACAGTCCTCCAGAAACATTGGCAGCAAGTGGAGACTCCCGCAGCATGCTTCTGGGCCTGGCGCAGGCAAGGAAGGTCGTCTACACCGTGTGCTGTGGGGCAAGCAGACTTGCAGCGGTGGCATGATATATGTGGCAAAAGGAGGCGTCAATATGGTTTCAGCCGATACCCCATGTTCCTGCATGAGTTCTTCCATGCGCCGTCGAGGCATGCATCGCGGCGCTCAATCATTGGGACTGCGACCACCCGTATGGCCTGGGCGGCCATCGGCTGGGCGACCCGGCACGCTGGCTATGAGCCTGTAGAGCTCGTGCCCAACTGCGCGCAGCCATATTCTCTCAAGGTCAGTGACATCGCGGGCACTCGATCACACCTGCCTGCTTAGGGATGGAGTGATCGTAGACCTGCTGGACGCCAGGCCCCATCAGAAACAGCGACCCGTGTTCCAGATGCCCATCCAGAACGATCGTGTGCGGTTTCATCCGGGTGCGCAGGCGGAAGCGGCGCTCGGCTCCCAGCGACACAGTCGCGATGGGTGTGACCCGGCTAATCTCCTTCTCCCGGTCGCCGTGCCAGCCGATGGAGTCCTTGGCCGTCCCGGTACTGGTTCAAGAGGACCCCTCCGTAACGTCCGCATGGCGCGCCGAAGACCTGCTGCTCGACGGCATCGCGGATTGCTTCCAGTAACGGCTCCCACGGGAACTTCGGACGTCTCACCCCCGAGTAAGCATAGTCAAAATCGCCAACCCATTTCGTTAACCGTGGCTCTAGGACGCTGCGACCAAACATCGGCAGTCGGATCCGCTCCCACCAACCCTCGCCACGTCCCAGGAGGTCTTTAAGGTAGCGGTCCGCTTCCAGCACCGAGAAGAGCCCCGGAGTGTAGCTGACCCGGCATCCATCGGACAACACGGTCTCGCCTGCGGGCAATGGCGACGACGTTCTTTCTGCCATGAGTGGTCTCCTGCGTGTGGTTTACGGGAAGGCGTTGCCAGCTCGCGGTCCGACGGCATGGGAACCACAATCTGGCCTTTCGGCTCTACCTGTGGCAGGACGTGATTCGTCACATGGGTAAAATCAGCACCCAGGGTGAGCGTATTATGCCACTCATTGATGCCGAAGGCAGTGAGGTTGCACTGCAAAGCGACAGGTTGTCCAGATGCGACACCTTGTCTACGTACGCTGCAACGTCGCAGTGCCCATCCAGGTTCTCGCATATTTGTGCCTCGATTCTATAGAAGCTTTTAAGATTCAATAAGATGCAAAATCTGGCACATGAATTGCTCTCTATTATGTGCAGATTGTGGAGAAGTTCCAAACAGTCACAAGAGTCTGAGGCTAGACATACGCAAGGAGGTACCATCATGGCAGAATTGGAATCCCTGGCAAACACTGGAAACGCTGCGTCGGGAGATCGACAGAGTTTTCAACGAGACGGGCACCCGTAGTGAGCCTTTTTCCGCACGGCGTTTCTGCCTGGCAGAGCAGCCCGGCGTTACCCGTTGATCAACCTCTATGAAGATAAAGACGCGGTGTATGTGGAAGCCCTGGCGCCTGGTGTCGATCCCGATACCCTGCAATGTGAGCGTCGTGGGCAACACCTTGAGCATCGCAGGGGAGAAACGGCGTGTGGCTGGGGACGTGAAACCGGAAGCGTTCCATCGCAGTGAGCGGGCCACAGGCAAGTTCGTGCGGCATATTGAGCTGCCCGTTGAAGTGGACGAGAACAAAGTCCAGGCTGATTATAAACATGGACTGCTGACTGTGACGCTCCCGAAGGCAGAAAAGGCGAAACCCAAACAGATCGCCGTGCAGGTAGGCTAAGCGAGCGCCATCGGCACGTTGAAGAATAGAGAGGAGACCATCCATGGCAGAGAAAACTGTTGCAGCCCCTGATGTCCAGACAGCCGAATACGACGGAGAGTACGCGCAATCACGAGCGTTACGTGGCGCCGCCAGTCGATATCTACGAGACGCGGGATGGGCTGGTGGTGTTGGCCGATTTGCCAGGCGTTGCGCAAGAGGCGTTGGATGTACGCGTCGACAATAACGTGCTGACCATTCGGGGACATGCCCGCCATGCTGTCCCGGGTGATGTCACCTATCGGGAATACGAGCTGGTCAACTTCTTCAGGCAGTTTGAACTGCAGTGATAAAGTCGACCAACGGTCGGATCACTGCCGATCTGAAGTGCGGCGTGTTAACCTTAAATTTGCCCAAGGCCGAGGAGGCCAAAGCCTCGCCAGATCGAGAGTGCGAGTTGGCTAAGCTCGCGGCGATAGCTGGGCAGGGGTCCTACGAGGACCCTGCCCAGGGAGTCAGTATCCATGGTATAAATGCGGCGTGATGCCAACGAGCCCACGTATGCATGGGGCGTCTGAGGAGAAGGCCAGATGGAGTTCAAAGATTACTATACCACCCTAGGAGTTGCGAAGAATGCGTCCCAGGAAGAAATTCAGCGCGCCTATCGGAAGCTGGCCCGCAAGTACCATCCTGATGTCAACAAAACCTCAGACGCCGAGGACAAATTTAAAGACATTGGTGAGGCCTACGAAGTCCTCAAGGACCCCGACAAACGCGCCAAGTATGACCGCTACGGGGCTGCCTGGAAGGCGGCACAGCAAGGTGGTGGACGCCTCCACCGGGCTATGAGGACGTCTGGTTCGACCTCGGCGGCGCGGAAGATTTTATATTCTCGGGCGACAGTGGGTTCAGTAGCTTTTTTGAACAACTCTTTGGGACTGCGACTGGGCAGCGTGGTGCAGCCCAGGGACGCCGCGCATGCCGGTGGGCGTCACGCAGGATGGTCGTGGAACCAGCCTGGAGCAGATCAGGAAGCCCGTCTGGCACTGACTCTGGAAGAGGCGGCGCACGGTGGCGAGCGTGAGATCTCACTGAGTGGCCCGACAACGGGACAGACCAAGACGTACATGGTGCGCATTCCTAAAGGAGTACGGCCTGGACAGCGCATCCGGCTGGCCGGGCAGGGCAGAGCCAGGTGTAGGCGATGCCCCCGCTGGTGATCTGTACCTGATGCGTAGAGCTCTTACCCCATGCGACATTTCGCCTGGAGGGTCGTGATCTCTATACCACAGTGCCAGTCACGCCCTGGGAAGCAGCTTTAGGGGCTGAGGTGACTCTCCCGACATTGGATGCGCGCCGTGCATGTAAAATACCTGCTGGGTCATCCTCGGGTCGCAAAGATTCGGCTCAAAGGCAAGGGATTCCCAGACGCCAAGAGCGGTGCTGGGGATCTGTACGCGGAAATAAGCATCAGGGTGCCAGAAGTTCTCTCCGTCGAGGAGAAGAAGCTTTTTGAGCAACTCGCCGAAGTGTCAAAGTTTGCGCCGCGACCGACGCGTTACGAGAAAAAATAGCGAGAAGACAAGGATAGAGTATGGATCTGAACCGACTGACACAAAAATCACAACAGGCTGTCCAGGAGGCGCAGAGCAAAGCGCTGCGCTATGGTCACGTGGAAATTGATGGAGAACATCTGCTGTTGGCGCTGTTGGAGCAGCAAGACGGACTCCTGCCACGCTTACTGGCGCGTATGGAGGTGCCTCTGGCCTCCCTGAAGAGCGCCCTGGAACAGGCTCTAGAGCGTCGGCCGCGCGTCTCAGGCCCAGGCAGTGGAAGCTGGCAAAGATCTACGTCACCCAGCGTCTGCAAAAGCTGTTTGTGCAGGCTGAAGATGAAGCCAAACGGCTGAAAGACGAATACGTCTCGGTTGAGCATATCACGTTGGCCTTGATCGACGAAGGTACGTCCACTGTGGCGGGACGGCTGTTGCAGCAGTTCCATGTCACACGCGACAGCTTCCTGGCGGCGCTGACGGCGGTGCGTGGGCATCAGCGGGTGACGAGCGCTGATCCGGAGACGGCCTATGAGGCCTTGGAAAAATATGGCATGGACCTCGTGGCCCAGGCTCGGCAAGGCAAACTCGATCCGGTGATTGGGCGCGATGCCGAAATTCGCCGTGTCGTCCGCATCCTGTCGCGCAAAACGAAAAATAACCCTGTGCTCATCGGTGAGCCAGGCGTGGGCAAGACCGCCATTGTCGAGGGGCTGGCGCAGCGCATCGTGCGCGGCGACGTGCCGGAGTGGCTGAAGGACCGTGCGCTGTTTGCCCTCGATATGGGGCGCCTTGCTGGCCGGGGCGAAGTATCGCGGTGAATTTGAAGAGCGCCTCAAAGCCGTCCTCAACGAGATTAAGCAGAGCGAAGGGAAAATCATCCTGTTCATTGACGAACTGCACAACATCGTCGGGGCTGGCCGGGCCGAGGGCTCGCCGGATGCCGGGCAACATGCTCAAGCCGATGCTGGCACGCGGTGAGCTGCACTGCATCGGCGCCACGACGCTGGACGAATACCGCAAGTACATCGAGAAGGACGCTGCCCTGGAGCGCCGCTTCCAGCCGGTGATGGTGGATGCGCCGTCGGTGGAAGATACGATTTCTATCCTGCGTGGTCTGAAGGAGCGCTACGAAGTCCACCATGGCGTGCGCATCCAGGACAACGCGCTGGTGTCGGCGGCGGTGCTGTCAAATCGCTACGTCTCAGACCGCTTTTTACCGGACAAGGCGATTGACCTGGTGGATGAGGCATGTGCCATGATTCGGACGGAGATCGACTCCATGCCAGCCGAGCTGGACGAAGTCACGTCGGCGCATGATGCAGTTGGAGATCGAAGAGGCAGCCCTCACTAAGGAGAAGGATAAGGCCAGCCAGGAACGGCTCGAACGATCTGCGACAGGAACTGGCTGATCTCAAGGAACAGAGCGGCGCTATGCGGGCCCAGTGGGAGGCTGAAAAGCAGGCTATTGGCAAGATCCGTGAGCTGCGCGAAGAGATCGAGCAGGTCAAGCGACAGATTGAGCAGGCTGAACGCGCCTATGACCTGAATCGCGCCGCGGAGTTACGGCATGGCCGGCTCCCGACGCTGGAGAGCCGCTTGAAAGCTGACGAGGCGCAGTTGAGTGACAAGCAGGCTGGGAAGCGGCTGCTGCGGGAGGAGGTCACGGAGGACGAAATCGCCGAGATCGTCTCACGCTGGACTGGCATTCCTGTGACGCGCCTGGTGGAAGGGGAACGTGACAAGCTCCTGCGCCTCGACGAGATTCTCCATCAACGCGTCGTGGGCCAGGACGAGGCGGTCAGTCTGGTAGCCGATGCGGTCATTCGCGCCCGCGCTGGGCATCAAGGATCCGCGCCGGCCGATTGGCTCGTTCATCTTCCTGGGGCCTACCGGTGTGGGTAAGACCGAACTTGCCAAGACGCTGGCCGAGGCCCTGTTCGATACCGATGAGAACATGGTGCGCATCGACATGAGCGAGTACATGGAGCGGCATACCGTCTCCCGGCTCATTGGGGCGCCGCCAGGTATGTGGGCTACGAGGAAGGCGGCCAGCTCACCGAAGCGGTGCGTCGCAAGCCCTACTCGGTGATCCTCTTCGACGAGATCGAGAAGGCGCACAACGACGTCTTTAATGTCCTGTTGCAGATTCTCGATGACGGGCGCGTGACCGATGCCCAGGGGCGGACGGTCAATTTTAAAAATACGGTGATCATCATGACCTCAAACATCGGCTCGCCCACTCTGCTCGAAGGCGTCACACGCCATGGGAGATCACCGAGCAAGCCCGGACGGCGGTGATGCGGGAAATGCGTCAGCACTTCCGGCCAGAGTTTCTGAACCGGGTGGACGATATTGTCCTGTTCAAGCCGCTGACCATAGCGGAGATCGAGCGTATCGTCGATCTGCTGACGGCTGAGCTGCGCAAACGCCTCGCCGATCGCGATATCCAGTTGGTGCTCAGCGACGCGGCGCGGGAATTCATCGCCCGTAAGGGTTTTGATCCCGTCTACGGCGCGCGGCCCCTACGGCGTTTCTTGCAGCATGAGCTCGAGACCCGTATCGGTCGGGCACTGATTGCTGGCAATGTGTTGGAAGGGGCAACGATCCGCGTCGATGTGCGGGAAGATGCCTGACCACGGCCATCGAAAACCCCCAGCCAGAGGAAGTCGGTGCCCTGGCGTAGTCCAGCCTCTCCTCACCTGTGACCCCGCTGCTCCTCCTCCTGCGGGGTCACCCCTCTTAGCCTGCATCTGTGTCAGTGCTATGCTGACACGAATCACGCCTGACGATTTTGCATTTCTCTAACCGAGGCTGGAACCATAATGCCCCATCCAGCAATGTCCTGGCACACCCTCTACCCTACGATGCCAGCGAGTGCCTGGGTCGCCGAAGCGCCAGTATCCTGGCACCGCACCATTCCGGAAAGCTGGTACGGTGCCTGTGGTTCGATCAGCGTTGGCGCCCTGCACCGCTGCGCACGCTGGACGGTCGAGAGATTATGGTCCACTCGCCGGGGCGTTGGAACCTGCAGGCAGGCCCGGATTTTCAGCAGGCCAGTATTGCCTTCGCCGATGGTGTACGCCACCGCGGGGATGTCGAAATACACCGCTATGCCTCCGGGTGGACGGCGCATCGCCATCACCTCGACGCACGCTACAATAATGTGATCCTGCATGTCTTTCTGTGGAATGACCGTCAGGCTCCTGAGGTGCGACGCGCCGACGGGCAGCTTGTACCTCAGGTCGCCCTGGAACATTTTTGCCCCGCCCGTTAGCCGCCTATCAGGCTGAGATCGTCCTGAAGACTATCCCTTATAAGACTGCACACGTACACGGCCGGTGCTATGAGACGCTGCAGCGGCTTGGACCTCAGGAAGTCTGTCGAGATCCTCGACAGGGCTGGCGACACGCCGCTTGCAGCAGCGCGTGTGGCGTTGGTCGCGTCGGGCAGGAGAAGTCGGCCTGATGCAGGTGATGTATGAGGCCGTGCTACGTGCCTTGGGCTCGACTGGGCATCGCCAGCACTTTCAGGCACTGGCCCGCGCCGTCTCCGTGGGACGAACTGCAACGCTGTCTCGGCAGCATCCCTATATCTGGAGCGCGGGTTAGCCGCCGAAGCTCTGCTGTTGGGCATCGCTGGCATGTTGCCGTCACAACACGCTGTACGTGTGGACACGATGGATGCGGAAACCAGACAGTACGTCATGGCCCTGCAACAGTACTGGCACACCTTTCCTGCTGATATCCAGCAATATGCCTGGCATGATATGAACTGGCGCCAGCCCAATGTCCGTCCAGCCAATACGCCAGAGCGGCGCCTGGCCGGCATGGCCCAGATACTGGCGCACTATCCTGGCACGAGCTTGTTCGAGGCTGCAGTAGCGCTGTGTCACACCAGCTATCGCGAGAGGGCTGTCCGGCACTGCCCGGACGCTGGGTCACGCCCTCGCACGCCTGCTCCATGTCCCGACGCGCTCGTATTGGACGCGACGTGCCAATCTGGGAGGACGTATCAGCAAGGGCCAGCGCCTTATTGGGACACAGCGAGGCCCTCACCGTGGTGATCGATGCCATACTGCCCGTCTTAATGCTGTATGCTCAACACGGCGCTGGACACGGCGCTGCACGCGCACCTGCCTGGCGTGCTATCACACCGCTCCCCTCTTGCCAGACAACCATCTGCTGCGCTACATGCACCATCGTATGCTCGGCAATGATCCCGCCTTGCTGGGACTCGTCACTGGTGCGCTGCAGCAACAGGGCCTACTGCAGTTGTTTACAGATTTCTGTGGGAACGATGAAGGCAATTGTCAGGGCTGTGAGTTTCCCCTAACGTGAGCGCAACTGTGGCATGACGTCGTGCGCTAGGCGTTGGACCTGCTGTCTCACCAGACGCAGGGATGGGATATCCTGAGCGCGCTGGGTTATACTCAAGCCACATGAGACGACCTGACCTGAGGAAGACCCTGCATGGCACGGCAGCATGGCTCACTGGTACAGGCGGACTCGGCTACTTGGTGAAAGGTAGAACCTGTATGATGACACATGCGTTCCTCATCTTGTCGCACGACAAGACATGGCCTTTGCGGCTCGTTGGCATGCTCCTGGGCCTCTTCGCTCCTCCTGGGAGGCTGTAGTATGGTCAGACGCTCCAGCAACGAGCCGCCGCCCTTGATCAAGGCGGTGAGCAAAGGCGATACGCCTACCACGCGGGCTCTGCTGGCCAGAGGGCGGACGTGCAGGCACGGGACGCCAATCGGCCGTACGGCCTTAATGTATGCGGCCGAGAATGGTGATCCCACCACCGTGCAAACACTGCTGACTCATGGTGCGGATGTGAATGCGCGCGACTGGCAGGGCTGGACAGCGCCTGATCTATGCGGCTGAAAACGGTGACATCACGACCGTGCAAACCTTGCTGGCCCACAAGGCCCACGTGAATGCCAAAAGCGAGGGCAGCGGTTGGACTGCCCTCATGAGTGCGGCCTCACGTGGCCATCTCCTCGTGACCCAGGCGTTGTTAGCCAATGGGGCGGAGGCCAATGCCAGAGACAAAGACGACCAAACAGCCTTGCTGCTGATGGCGGTGCAGCAAGGGTATACGGCCATTGTGCAAGCCTTGCTGGACGGTGGGGCGGATGTGAACATTCAGAATAAGACGGGCAAGACGCCTCTGGCCGTCGCCGAAGCTCAAGGTTTTAGCAAGATTGCGCAACTGCTCAAACAGGCTGGCACTCGTGGTCAGACCGTGGATACTCCCCAGCTACGACGGGGACACCGCCACCTGCACCACCAACGACAGCCCGCACACCTCAACCTGTAACGCCGCGTACTCCCCTGCGCTGCCGGCAGAGAAACTCGCCTTGAATTTTGGGCGCTACCATGCTCTGGTGATCGGTAACAACGCCTACACCGATATGAGCCCGCTGAAGACCGCCGTGAACGATGCCACGGCAGTCGCAGAGCTATTACAGACGATGTACGGTTTCACCGTGACTTTACTGACCAATACAACACGTGACGAGATCATTACAGCACTCGACCAGTTACGGGCCACCCTGACCGAGCAGGATAATCTCCTCATCTACTATGCTGGCCATGGCGTGTTGGATACGAGCGAGGAGCGGGGCTATTGGCTGCCTGTCAATGCGAAACAAGACTCGCGCATTCAGTGGATCTCGAATACGACGATCACCGACGCGCTCAAGGCCATGGCGGCAAAGCACATCCTGGTGGTGGCGGATTCCTGTTACTCGGGTACGCTGGTCCGTGGTATTGATGTGGTCCGACCGCCATCTGGAGGTGAGCGCGACACCTATTTAGCTCCGCATTGCGCAGAAACGCTCGCGCACCGTCCTCACGTCAGGGGGCCTGGAGCCGGTCTCGGACAGTGGCGGCGGCAAGGAACATTCAGTGTTCGCCAAAGCGTTTTTGACGGCCCTCCAGGAAAATCGCGATGTGCTGGACGGTCAACAGCTCTTCAATCTGGTCAGACGGCCAGTAGTCCTCAATGCCTCGCAAACACCTGAATACACGGATATTCGCTATGCCGGACACGAGGGGGTGACTTCCTGTTCGTGCGTCAGGCGCCAGCGAGTTCGCAGGGACAGCCTGTGTGAGCTCCCTCCGCCACTGCCTGGCGATACCCCGGCACCCGCCTCTCCCGCTGAGAAAAGTATGGAGAACGCCCAGCAGAAAATATGAGAGGCGTGTGGCACAGCCCAGCAGCGGCCAGTTCCTCTGCGCTACCGCAAGAAACTCCGCGCCGTGACGCCGGCCATGTCTTCAATCAGCGTAATAATGGCGGAGTGGTCCCACTCGCCGCGTCCGGCGTACTGCACAGCATGGAATAACTCGTTGACCACCGCAGTCACCGGCAACGATACTTTGAGTTTGCGGGCCATGTGCATGGCGTAACGCAGGTCTTTAACTTGCGAGTCGACTTTCCCTCCCGGCGTAAAATCCCCGCCAGCACCTTGGGCGCTTTGATGTCCAGCGCTCCACAACGCGCCAGGCCAGCACTCATCGCCTCAACGAGCAGGGCAGGATCAATACCAGCTTTGGCGCCGTAGGACCAGGGCTTCACCCATCCCCGCTAAGGTGACCGCAACGAGGATTTGGTTCGCCAGCTTGGCGTGACCACCCATACCGACCTGGAGACCAACATGGACAATCTTATGTCCCAAAATTTTCAGGATCGGTTCGCAGACCTCAAACGTCTCTTTGGACCACCGACCATGATCGAAAGCGTACCGTTGCGTGCTCCCACATCGCCGCCACTGACCGGCGCATCCAGCATAGCGACGTGCTTATCGTGCAGGCGTGCCGCCAGGCGTGCCGAGTCCTCGGGATTATTGGTCGTCATATCGATCACCACACTCCCAGGAGCCACCCCTTCCAGGACGCCGTTCGGACCCAGCAAGACCAGCTCAACATCCGGCGCATCGGGCAGCATGGTGATGATCACCTCAGAGCGCGTAGCAACCTCCTGCCCTGAGGTACAGGCCATAGCCCCACGCGTCGCCAACTCGTGCACCGCTCCCCGGCTGCGGTTATGTACGGCCACAGTGTAACCCGCCTCGAGTAGCCGTGCGGCCATTGGTTTGCCCCATAAGTCCCAGACCAATAAAACCTAACCGTGGTGCCATACCATTCCTCCAACCATACATGGCCTACCCTGCTCGCAGCCCGGGGAGAAGGGGAGATCGTGACCTGAGGAGCGGTATGTTACTATAGGCGTCGGTCGAGGGGCAACTTGGCTTTCGCCTGGCTCTTGGTGTATCGTCTTGCCAGAGACATGGGAGACTCCTCTGAGTTGTTGAGACGTATGATAGGAGGCCAACCTGATGCGGCGAACATGTGTGAGCGATGCCTTGCATAGCGCAGGCGGCTATGGATCATATCCTTGTGAAGGGCTGGGTCCGTACCCGGCGCGACTCTAAAGGGCTGTCATTTCTCGAGATCAACGATGGCTCGTGTTTGAAAAATCTGCAGGTCGTCGTGGATAACACCATTCCGGACTATGCGAACCTCACGACGGTCACCACTGGCGCTGCCGTCGAAGTGCAGGGTGCCCTCATCGCATCCCCTGGGAAAGGGCAGTTGTGGGAAGTGAAAGCCACGCACGTGACCTTGCTCGGGGCCGCAGACCCTCACACCTATCCTTTGCAAAAGAAGGGCACTCAGATGAATTCCTGCGCGAGATAGGCCATCTGCGCCCGCGCACGAACAAATACGGGGCCCTGTTCCGCATCCGCTCGGAAAGCGCCTTTGCCGTGCACCAATTTTCCGAGATCGAGGCTTTTATTATGTCCATACCCCCATCATTACCGGTGCAGACTGCGAAGGTGCGGGGAGATGTTTGTCGTCACGACCTTGGCGGGGTTTAACAAGGACGACGCAGCAGCTTTTACCGACGACTTTTCGGCAAGAAAGCCTACCTCACCGTCTCAGGACAACTGGAAGCCGAGTTGTTTGCCTGTGCGCTGGGCAAGGTATACACCTTCGGCCCCACATTCCGGGCAGAAAATTCGAACACACCGCGGCATGCCGCGGAGTTCTGGATGATCGAGCCTGAGGTGGCGTTCGCTGATCTCGCAGACAACATGGACTTGGCCGAAGCGTTTGTCAGAGGTCTGGTGACCCACGTTATGGAACATTGCGCCGCGGATCTTGAGCTGTTTGCCCGCTTTGTCGATAAAGACTTGCTGCCGAGCCTGGAGGTGATTGCCAGCGAGTCCTATGTCCGGCTACCCTACGCTGACGCCGTCGAGCTTTTACAGAAATCCGGCCAGGCGTTTGAATTCCCTGTGGCGTATGGGACAGACCTGCTAGACCGAGCACGAGCGGTATTTGACCGAAAAATGTTTTAAAAACCGGTCATTGTCTACAACTACCCTAAAGACATCAAAGCCTTTTATATGCGCCTCAATGATGACGGACGGACCGTAGCAGCGATGGATCTGTTGGTGCCCCGCGTGGGGAACTCATTGGGGGTAGCCAGCGAGAAGAGCGCCTGGAGGTGTTGACACAGCGGCTCAAAGAATTCCACTTAGCACCGGCAGCCTACGATTGGTATCTGGACACTCGGCGTTTTGGCACTGTGCCGCATGCAGGCTTTGGCCTGGGGTTTGAGCGTTTCTTGATGATGGTGACGGGGTAACCAATATCCGCGATGTCATACCCTTCCCTCGGACTCCGAAACATCTGCCCCCAGAGGTCAAAGAGTAGAGAGGTAGGGCGGGCACAGCCCGCCCTCAAGGGTCAGTCCTCGCGCAGCGCTGGCAGCACTTCCTTGCCCAGCAGTTCGATGCAACGCACCGTGTCCTCGTGCGTCATATACCCATCATGCGACCACAGGAACAGGTGGCCCACGCCGAGCAGATTGCGCACATAACGCAGCTTCTCGATCACCTGGTCAGGCGTGCCGACCACCAGTTGGTAGTTCTTCTGCGCTTCTTCATAGGCCAGTGAGTCAAAGGAGCGCGAGATGGCTCGCAGGCGGCGAATACCGGCCACGTTCACCGTCGCATAGCCCGGAGGGGCCATCCATTCACGTGGCTGCTTATTCAGCGCCCCGTTCTGCCAGAAGAAGTTTTTGCCTTGCTCCTGGGCTTTCTCATGGGTGTCAGCCACAAAGCAGCGGATGAGGTAGCCGATGTGCTCTGGCTGCATCTCGTAACCCTCTGCCTCAGCCGTTTCGTGATAGATCTGGATCAACTCCTGCGTCTGTTCGAGGAACGAACCCAGCACAATGTAAGGATAGCGGTGCTTGGCCGCCCAAACCACTGTTTCCGGGCTCGCCGTGCCAGGCACCATGATGGGTGGGTGCGGTTTTGCAGGGGCAGGGCCCATGGGTTGATCACACGATATTGAAAATGCTTGCCTTCCCAGCGGAATGGTCCAGGCCGCGTCCAGGCCGCCAGAATCACATCATGGGCCTCTTCGAAGCGCTCACGATTGTGGGCTGGATTGACATTATTGGCCAGACTCTCCACCCCACCGCCACGCACGAAGCCCGAGACCAGGCGGCCGCGCGAGATGCAGTCGATCATGGCCAGTTCTTCGGCGAGACGCAGCGGGTTATCGACGACTGGCAAGGGATTCCCCAGCATGACGATCTTGGCACGTCGGGTGATTTTCGCCAGCACCGCCCCGGTAATGTTGATCGACGCCTGCATACAGAAGGGCGCCGTGTGGTGCTCGTTGATCATGATACCGTCAAAGCCCGCCTCGTCCGCCACCTGATACTCATCGTGGTAGCGATTGTACAGCTCACTGGCCAGCTTGGAATCGTACAGGCTATTGGGCAGGGTCAGACGTAGGGCCGGGTACTCCTCCTGGATGGCCGGATCGTAGCCCGTATACGGCTGCTCAGTGAAATAGTAATACTGGGTGTTTGCCATGAAGCGCTCCTTTCCAACTGGACGTTGCTGGCGTGCTCCTGCAGACCTAAGAACGAGCGTTAAACTCGGTCACTAATCGTGCCAGCTCCTGCGGGCGCTCGAACTGTGGCCAGTGGCCACACTGCTCGATGAGCTGCAGAGTTGCCCCAGGGATGGCACGCTGGTACAGCTCTCCGCATTCAACGGGAATAATCTGGTCCTGGGCACCTCACACGATGAGCGTGGGGATATGCACTTTCTCCAGCATGCCGGGTAACGACCTATCGTACATGTATGGCCGAAAACACATGCGGATCGACATGGTACGTCCGGCTTCACGGGGCCGCCAAATTCCTGGAATTCCCCTCAAACAGCCGCTGATACTCCGGAGAGTGAGGCGCATCGTAAAAACACCGCTCGATCACTTGCCGCCAGGGCGTGATAAAGATATCAAATATTTCGCCGTGCTGTGGGCGGATGCCAGCGGCGTCAACCAGCACCAGGTGCCGTATGTGCTGGGGACACATCACCGCCATCTGGGCGGCAATCCAGCCACCGATACCAATGCCGACGACGTCCACGGGTGCTAACGCCTGCTCCTGGAGGAACCAGTGATAGAACACGGCCTGATGTGGAATGGTTTCCACCCATTCAGGACAGGGCGTTTGCCCATAGCCCGGATGTGCAGGGGCATACACCGTCGCCTGCTCTGCTAAGGCATCGTGAAACGGTAGCCAGCCCTCAAATCCCTCAACGCCGTGGAGCACGAGTACGGGTGGCCCACTCCTCCCTTCAGCACGTAGAGTTCCGTCCCGGCGATGTTGACTCTTTCCTCAGTGAACTGCACTGTCGACGTCGTCATCCCTCCCCTCTCCTTGAGCAGCGTGCCACAGTCGTGTGGGCGCTGTGGCGCTCGTATGCTGTGTGCCTGTACATCGCAGTGTACTCTCCCACGCTCCACAGCGCAAGGCCAGGAGCCGTCTCCTGTGCTCTAAGCACCTGAGGCAGAAGGCGCTGCCAGACAGGGACTGCCATCCCCCTGGTAGACGTACTCGAAGGTCAGGCAGCCGGCACTCTTGTTGGCGCAATAGTAACTGAGGATGTGCATTTTGGCATACTTGCCGTCGTGCGTGCGCACCAGGTAGACGAGCGGCTTGGGTACCAGGACATTGGCGAGATAACTGTAGTTGAACCATTTTTCCATGACAGGATTGTATGACGAAGGGCGATTCTTCGGATGTACGTCGGTGACAAACTCCGCCTTATCTGGAACTGTCGTGACAGCGGCAAAATCGCGTTCCTTCATGCTCAGCAGTGCTCCCTGACCCGTTGGATTGGTCTGGCCGCCGTTGGTCTTGATGACATAGCGCTGGAACATCAGGTCCCACGCTTCAGTCTTTGGATCCTGGACAGTTACCACCGACCCGCGGGCGAAATCAAAATACATCCAGACGTCTCTGGAGCGCGCATCGACAGTATAGACGATAGGTCCTACCAACCGTGCGCCGACTTCCTGCGGCTGCGGCGGCGTGGGTTGGTAGGTGGATGAAGTGGGATCGTCATGGCTCACGGTCTCACCGCTACAGCCGACGAGGAACAGTACGACTATCCACAGGCTGATCAAGACGCCGCATATTTCTCCACGGCATACCGTATCCTTCCCAGCGTCTACGATCGTATCCGCTGCTGGCGTGACCACACGCGCCATGCGACGGAGCTGGATACGCCGGTAGAGGGACGCAGCACCAGATAGTAGATACCGAAAAATACCCCGATGTTGAGTAAAGCCAGAGCGAGTAGGGTGTGATCGTAGCCGTGGGTGACGAGGTGGTGGTACCCCAGCCAATCCACGAGCCCCAACAACGCCACATGGATCAAGTAAGCCAAACAGGAGATAGAAATCGGTGAAAATGGTCATGCCTTTCTTGCGGTGCCAGAGTCCTGGGGACGCAATATACTTACGATTCCACAGCTTCGCGGGTGACCCAGACCGGACGGCTCACTCCCGCCCAGATGAGACAGGTTGCATTGATGACCGCTACAATCAGCGCGACCGTATGTAGGGGGTCTTCAGATACAGTTTGCCGTGGATCAGGGCGATAACGCGCATGATCACCAGGCACCCAAGAAGCAGAGTGAAGTCGATGAAGAGTGTCTTCCTCTGGGTCTGTGGCTTCCAATACAAGTGACAAGGCCAGGGCAAAGCGACTATAAATCAGCGGCGGCAGTAAGGCCACCAGCAACGCTCCAAGGGCAAAGAAGAGCCTCGGGTTAGACATCGCCCGCTCTGTCGCCTGCATGTTGGTGAGATATTGCGCTCCAAACAGATAGAACAGTCCGTAGAGAAAATAGACCAGCGCCGCGACGGTGTAGCGCTGCTGCTGGGATTTCCCGGCAGGAGACAAGCGCATAGAGCATCGTGGTCTTCGTGGATTCCGCCATGGGGAACATTCCATAGAGGGCGTCGCAAGCTAAATCCAAGTGTATACAGCTGATACAGTGTATCTGTATAGGAAAGCATAGCAGGAAGGCGGGGTAGGGTGCAATGTCGTGCACGTGTTCAGTGTGGGCGCCAGGATACGTGGTGCCAAAACTCGCAGGCACGTAGGCAAAGGTCGTTGCTGATGAGATCTCATAGGATCTCTCAGAGGCAAGAGCGTGATATTAAGAGTTGATTACTAGAGGCTTTTTGTAGTAGGATAAAACGATTCATGCCCGAGCACGCGCGTCTCTGCGCGCCATGTTTGCCTTTACAGGGTATTCAGTTTTATGGATGAGGCGCACTCAACTGACGCTAGCTTGCTGGCCCGTATGGCCCAGCGCGACCCCAAGGCGCTTGACATGTTTTATACGCGCCATGCACGTGCAGTATTTTCTCTCGCGCTGACCATGCTCAGAGAACACGCGCGTGCCACCGATCTCACGCAAGACGTCTTCCTGCTCGTGTGGCGGAGTGCGGGGACATACCAGCCTACTGGATCAGCACGTGCCTGGCTCTTGCGTCTCACACGGAACCGCGCGATTGACGAGTTGCGGCGTGATCGCCGGCGCCTCGCGAGCGAATCGACGCTCCCTGAGCAGATCTTCCATGCACTGCCTGCTCCGCTGCGCCCTGGCAGATGCTGCCGAGCGTCAGGCCGTGCGTGACGCCCTAGCAGCGTTGCCTGCTGAGCAAAGAGACGCCCTCTTCCTGGCCTTCTTTCAGGGACTCAGTCATCAGGAAATCGCTACCTGCCTGCGTACTCCACTGGGTACGATTAAGGCACGCATACGTCGGGCTCTGCAGACGCTGCGGCAGCAGTTGCAAGGCGAGCCAGGCAATTGAGGCTATTGGGACATCCAAAATCGTCTGCCACACGTTAGACAGTGTGACAGGGCATGGAAATCAGAGCGATATGGGAGTCTACATAGGATGTAATAATGGCTGCTCCATTCTCTTGTGATCAATGCGAGGAGCTGCTGGCGGACTATCTTGCTGCACGCCTCGGAGCCGGAAGCACTCAGTGCGGTGACTGAGCATCTGAGCACCTGTGAGCGCTGTAGTGCCCAGCTCGCGTCCTATGAAGCCGTCCTGGACCAACTCGCGCAAGCGGTGCCGCAGCACGAGCCCCCGCGGAGCTGCGGGTCGCGCCTGCTGGCGGCGGCAGCTAGAAGGGTCTGTGCTTACTGCCTCAGCCCCTGAGCCCCGACGCCTCCGCCGACGGCCGAACCTGGAGGCCACGCTGGGCCTTCCTCCTGACTGCAGCTAATGTCGTGCTCTGCCTCGGTGTGGGCTGGTGGACCTGGCAGGTGCAGCGTGAGGCAGCACTCGTGCACCAGCGCTGGCAGGACGTGCAGCGCCAATTGGCGCTCCAGCGCCAGGCCTTCACGCTGATCACGGCTCCCGAGGCAGCGTCCGGTGGTGCTGCGCAGTGATAAGGCTGAGAGCCAGTGCGCGTGGCCTCTTGCTGCTCAAGCCTGAGGAGCCACACGCCGTGCTCATCGTGCAAGACCTCCCACCGTTACCACAGGACCGGACCTACCAGCTCTGGTTGGGGTGGGGCGACCGCCAGCGGGATAACGGGGGGTGTTTCGCGTCGATGAGCAGGGCTTTGGTCTGGTACGCATCACCGCGCCACAGACCCTTCACGGCCTACCAGAGAGTAGGGATTACGGAAGAACCTGCTGGCGGCAGCCCGGGACCGACCTCGCCGCGTGTGATCGGCGCTACGCTGCAGGGCTACTGACGCGCGGAAAATTCCCATCAGGCGACCCGCCAACACCAACGGCGCGCGTCACACTTCACATCACCGTGGTAGGCACAACGCTTTCTCTCCGCCTACGGTCCCATCGCGTCGCACCTCCGACCGTGGCGCCACCGCCTCTGCTGCCCTCACGTAGTGTCAGGAGATGACGCAACAGATTCCCCCGATGCATCTAAACGCCTCTGGCCAACGTTTTTATACAAAGGGCACACTGCCTGCACTCGTCTCCTGCAGACAACAGCATCACCGTCCAGGTAGCTGCCGAGACGCCGTAGAGGGGTGGCCAGGTTGCAGGGCTGAGGCAAAGGACACGCCGAAGGCTGCGAGAGATGGCATGCATAGAACAGAGGATGTGTAGGGTCGTAATGAGGATACGTTCAGAATGGCCTCTACGGCTGGGATGCGGATGCGTCAACCTCTATGCGGGATTTTTCCTCCTGACGGATCCCGGACGTTTCCACACGTGCGCTCCTGGCTGGCTCAGCCGTGTCTGCCAATGCGGTTGCTTCCGTCGACGCGTACCTGCGACCAGCAGGGTGTCGGAGAGGTCATGATTGCAATCGGCCTGTTGGGATGGTTTTTCCCACGCTGGTGTGGTGCGCCTGGCATCAACGCTGCTTGCGGTCGAAATGATGCTCATTCTGCTCTTTTGTTGGGGTCGATCTGGTGCTGTTTCGCAACATAGGTATTCTGGGGGCCGCGCTCTCGTTACTGATCAGTTCGTACCAAGACATGAAGGGATAGGGCAACCCAATGCGCTCTTTTTGAGCGGTTTCTCTGGCACAGCGGAAGGCACCATTACCCCAACCTCCAAGTGCTTGTGGTCACTAGCCAGGGATCGCTGCAGGAAGTTTGACGAACTCGGGTGCGCCATTCGTGCTGGTGTGACTTGATGCGAATGTGCACTTCGCTTCCTGACTTTGGCCCTGGCGAAATCCGTGGTCAGCTCTCCAGTGGCGACGATGACTAGTCTCCAGATGGGTCGCACCGAAGAGAATCCAGCTCTTCAGGGCTTGGACCTCGACGGCGCTGCAAACGCCAGCCAACACGCGCTGACGTTGCTCACGCGTGTTCACTTCCACCGGGCGCTGGTGACCGTACCCCGGGCCAATCGTCTTCCGCATGCATCGGCCACAACCCCGCCCTCAGAAACGACTAACAACCCGCACGACCCCGTGGTCGACCCCGTGAATGGTCGGATCACCGGCGTGTGGGCTCTGAACGAGAATGATCTGCGGGGCCCCCCACAGGCAGTCGCCTCGATTCTCCTCCCCGGCCTGATGGCCGTCGCGCTTCGTCAATGTCGTGAGCGAGGAGAAAGGCCCACTGTGGGTCTTAGCCCGGCCACTCGATGCGCTGGCCTTTGGCGATGAGACCGCGCAGAGCTTGGAGCTTACCTCTGGCATGGACACGTATGGCTATCGTCGCTGCTACCAGTCTCACCACTGCCGCGGCAGTCGCGGCTGGGGGACCACTGGCTTTGTGGGGCTCATTGCCCCGCATGCGGCGCTGTCTATTAGTCGGAGCAAATCACGCGCGCCTGATCCCGGCCAGTGCCCTATTAGGGGGTTTACTGCTCCTGCTAGCGGACGACGTGGCGCGTACCGTATTGGCCCCGTTGGAGCTGCCAGCCGGGATGCTTACGGCGGCGCTGGAAGGTCCGTTCTTTCTCTATTTGGCGCATGGCACCCTGGTAGCAATGGGTCATCCTGAAGCCGTGCTGACACCAGACTGCCTGAGCCAGGTCTACGGCGTGACAGTCGTGGTCACGCCCCATCCGGTGTATGGAACACCCCTGATTGCTCCTGTCTTCGCCTCCCCCAGCAAAAGCGGAGCCATGAAGGAGACAAACCCTACTGATGGTCCTTAACTCGAAAGTGCGTTGGGAACGTAGATAAAGGTGAGAGAGGCGCAGAGGCGGCACCCGGATTTGAACCGGGGAATGGAGGTTTTGCAGACCTCTGCCTTACCACTTGGCTATGCCGCCGGCGCTTGCAAAGCGGGTGACCGGGTTCGAACCGGCGACCCCAACCTTGGCAAGGTTGTGCTCTACCAACTGAGCTACACCCGCATTGTGGCGACTCGCGAGGAAAATTGTTTGTGTGCGAGACTATAGCAAATCCCTAGCACTTGTCAAACAAAAAGCAGAGCACTCAGAAAAATTTCGCCTCGCTGCCCTGGCGTAACCGGTGTAAATTGTCCCGATGTTTGTACAGCACCAGCAGTGCGATCAGCACGGCAGCCAGCACCAGTGGCCAGGGGTAGGACCAGAGGACTGCCAGCAGTGGTACAACGAGCGCCGCCAGTATCGAACCAGCGGACACGTAGCGCCAGATCGCCACAACCACGAGCCAGACCAGCAAGCCTCCTAACAACGGCAGCGGCAACGTGGGAAGTAGTGCCCCCAGGGCCGTGGCCACGCCTTTCCCACCCCGGAAGCCGTGATAGAGCGGAAACATGTGACCCAGCACCGCCACGCAGGCCGCCACGGCCGGCAGCATGGACGCCTGGCCCCACGCTTTGCGCCAGCAACACGGCCACCAGCACCCTTTGCCCCATCTCCTAAGAGCGTGAGTATACCGGCGGTCTTCCCCAGAGTGCGGGCGACATTGGTCGCACCGATATTACCACTGCCACTCCGGCGCAAGTCAGCCCCCCATACATCCGCGCCATGAGGAGGCCAAAGGACAGCGAACCAAGCAAATAGGCCAGGAGGATGAGCGCCAGATCCGTGAGCATACCGCCGGCTTTCAGAGCACCTTCGCGAGGTATTTGCGCAGGTAATCAATGCCGGAGACCACACTCAGCATCATGCCAAGTGCAAGAATGATGATTCCCGGCAAGTCCAGTATGGGCAGGTTCAGCATGAGTAACAACGCGGCGATGAAGAAACACACCATTTTGTATTTGCCGAACACGTCCGCGGCAATAATGATGTGTTGATCTGCAGCCATAGCCCGCAGGCCAGTAATGGCTATCTCACGACAGATAATGATTACCGCCATCCAGGCTGGCACCTGTTGCCGGCCCACCAGCGACACGAGGGCAGCAGTGACCAGTAGTTTGTCGGCAATAGGATCCAGGAGCTGCCCCAAACGGGTAATTTGATTGGTGCTCCGCGCCAGGTGACCATCAAGCCAGTCGGTAAAGGCAGCCACGAGAAAAATCGTTGCGGCCACCAGCGGGTACCAGCCCTGCGGAGAAATCAAAAACACCAGGAGTAGCGGTACCAGAAAGATCCGGACCAACGTAATCCTGTTGGGCCAGTTGAGATGGCTTGAGAGGGGTGGCGGCGTGTCAGATTGCTGTAAAGCCATAGTAGGCACTCACCGTAAGTGTGCGATATCTACTAAGCAAAGCTAGCGCGAGTGTATCGGTCAACAGTATACTGCCACTGGCCGTGCGATAGCGATAGATTTTTCCCTGTGGAGGGGGAAAGCAACACCATAGAGCGTCAGGACGCGTTCCACGTAGCGCTGTGTCTCTGGATACGGGGGATCCCGCCATACTGTTGGACCGCTCCTTCACCAGCATTATAGGCGGCCAGCACGTGTCGCAAATCACTCGGAAACAGGCGCAGGAGGTCGCGCAAGTACCGAATGCCACCTTCAATATTGGCTTGGGGATCGAAGGGATCCTCGACACGATAGCGCGCCGCGGTGTCCGGCATGAGTTGCATAAGCCCCTGAGCCCCCGCCCGAGACACGGCATGCGGATCAAAGTTGGATTCCACCGTAATAATCGCCCGCACCAGGTGTGGATCAACACTGTACTGCTGCGCCAGACGCTGAATCAAAGAGAAGACCGGGGCTTGCGCGGTCAGCCGCGTGGCAAGCGCAGACCGCGTCACTACTGTAGACCCTGAGGCCGGTGGCAGGGGAGGTTGGTAAAATAGAGCCGTCCGTCAGGCCCTTGATAGCGGACAATCTGTGCCTGCGCCGCGACACACCAGAGCAAGATCCCGCCGACCAGACAACTCCCCAGCATCACACTGGAGACCAGACGGCACACGGCCGGCCGCATTGAACACCCTCACATTGCACCGTTGCTTCGGAGTCTCTAGAGCTATCATGTGCTGTCCACTGCTGTCTTACTTGACCTTGACCAGCTTGCGCGGGGTGGCCTTGATGAGGGCTTGCGTCTGCACCCTCTCGGCGCCGTGCTGCTGCCCATGGGCAACGAGCAGCTGCCGCAAGTGCTCAATCTCGTCCTGCAAATGATCGAGTTGGTGTTGCATCCGAAGAATAATCTCTACGCCCGCCAGATTGACCCCATATCGCGGGTCAGGTACAAAATCAGGCGGAGCCGGGTAATATCCTGGTGCGAATAGAGACGCGTATCACCGCCTGCACGCACGGGCTTCACAAAGCCAGCACGCTCGTAGAAACGGAGCGTCTGAGGGTGCACGTGCAACATCTTGGCAATACGACTAATGGAAAAAACCGTCTGCTCGTCTTCTGGCATACCCTGTCTCCAGCGCTGCGTTCGCTATCTTACTGGAGCGTTATACCGGTTTGGGGTAACTCGCGCAACTGGGTACGCGCTTGGGCTACATATTTACTCGTAGGAAAGCGCTCGATGAGTAACTGCAGCACGCCTTGGGCTTTGCGGTAATTTTCTTCCTCGCGGTAGCTGTCGGCAAGCATGTAAAGGGCCACATCGATATCCGGCGTGTCGGGGTAGACCTGGATCAAGTTGAGGAGGCGCCCAATCGCCGCCTGATATGCTTTCTTTCTATAATAGAAACGTGCCACTGCAAATTCGTGTTCCGCCAAGCGTTGGCGGAGAAACTGGATATGCCCCTCCGCCTCAGCGAGCAACGGGTCCTGAGGATACTTGCTCCGGAACAGCCGAAACGCCGCTAGCGCCTCCTTCGTCTGCAACTGGGCACGATCGAATGTCTGGACCCTCTGTAAGCTACACATACCTATTTGAAATTGAGCCCGGCTCGCGAGGGGGCTCAAAGGATACAGCTCAAGAAATTTTTGGTATTCGAAGCGCGCCTCAAGATAGTTCTTCTCGCGATACAAGGCATCGGCAATCTTAAACTGCGCCTGCGTTTTCAGGTCACTGTCCGGATACTGCTCGAGGAGTTGCTCATAGTACTTGCGGGCCTGCCCCTCACGTTTCTGACCGAGCGCCTGGTCGCCAAGCCGGAGGTAGTCTTCCGGCGTTTGCGGTTTTTCCTTCTTGGCACAGCCACTGAGACTCAGCCCGCCCATGCTGAGGAGCAGAAGACCTAGCACCAGCAGTCTCGACACAGCACACCTCGTGTGTTGCATTGGCCATATTGTGGTATCAACATGACAGGGGCGACAATATGTTGGGCATTGTACCCCTCTTACGCAAAAGCGGCAACCCTCTTGACGGTAACAAGATGGCCGTGCTATGTTGAGCACGGTACAGGTCTCTATCTCTGTGTAGACGACGTAGATGCAATAGCCTTAGGTCGTCATCCCCTGTACAGCGTCCAGAGCTTCCGGTGGAACGCAAGTGATTATGCTTGGTATCGACACAGCGGGTCGGTCTGGCAGTGTCGCCCTCGTCGACGAGACGCAGGTCCTCGCATCTTTTTACCTCCGACAAGCGCCGCCTTTCTCCTCGCACCTTATGCGCCTCGTTGATGCAGTCTGTGCCCAGGTGGGATGTCGTATCAGCGACCTAGGAGGGTTCGCGGTCAGTCTTGGGCCAGGGGGCTTCACCAGCCTGCGTGTTGGCCTGGCCACGGCCCAGGGGTTGGCGATGGCCACGGGGAAACCGCTGGTTGGTTGTAGCACCTTTGAGGCGTTAGTGGCCATGGCAGCAGGATGGCATGGGATCTGTCTGTCCAGTGCTGGAGGCACGTCGGGGGAGGTCTACGCGGCCTTCTATTGCCGACAAGATGCGACGGTGCGTGAGGTCATGCCTGGGATGGTGACGACGCCAGACGCCCTCTGTACACTCGTGACGGAGCGCACCCTGTTTCTGGGAAGTGGGGTGCGGATCTATAGGGCGCTCTTGGCGGCGACACTGGGTGCACATGCGGTATGTCTGGAGAACGTTACGGAGGGAGAACTCGCGGCGAGTGTGGCACGTCTAGGCCAGGCACGTCTGCATCATGCCAGCACGGCAGCCAGGCAAACGCTCACGCCACTGTATATCCGTGCTGCCGACGCCCGTCTCCCACGCTACCCCGTGACAGGAGTTGCGCCCTCCTTGCCTCTCGGTACCACGGAGCCTGGAGGGTGAGGCATGCGTCTGTTTGAGGAAGAAAGGGATACAGGTATGCTAGAAGGTATTGAGGCGTCACTCATTGAGCAGGTTAAGCGGGACAATGCCGAGTTTTGTCGTCTGCTTGAGGAACATGAGCAGTATGAGCAGCAGCTGGCAGCATATAATGATCTGCGGTTTATGACGAGTGCACAGGAAGTCGAACGGAAACGCCTGCAAAAGCTCAAATTGCATGGCAAGGACCGGATGCTGGAGATCCTGCACCAGTACTCAGGTTGCACCTCGCTCGGAGACGTCGGCCCTGTAGGCCATCGCCCCTGCCGAGACGCAGTGCAGGCGACCCTATGCACTCCTCCCTTGCCGCAGGGCCAGGGAGAGTCCACACAGTCTTTACGACCGCAAGGGGCTCTAGCGCAGAGAAAGGAACCAAGCCATGAAGGGTGCGGATATTTTCGTGGAAAGCCTGCTCAAGGAAGGAGTCGACACGATTTTTGGCCATCCTGGCGGGGCGATTTTACCGCTCAACGATGCCCTCTACAGCGGTAGGGTTCGGCATATTTTGACCCGGCATGAGCAGGGCGCGATCCATATGGCGGAAGGCTACGCGCGGGCCACCGGTCGACCCGGTGTGGTCCTGGTGACGTCAGGTCCCGGCGGGACGAACGTGGTCACTGGCCTGACCGACGCCTTTATGGACTCGACGCCTGTGGTGGTCTTTACAGGTCAAGTCCCCACAGGCGTCATTGGCAATGATGCTTTTCAGGAAGCCGATATCGTCGGCATGACGCGCTCGTGCACAGAAGCACAATTACCTCGTCCGCGATGTGCAGGACCTGGCACGGACCATCAAAGAAGCTTTCATATTGCCAGCACTGGGCGGCCGGGACCTGTGCTGGTTGACATTCCCAAGGATGTGTCCCAGGCGGAATGTGACTTTGCCTATCCCACGCAGGTCAATCTGCGTGGCTATAAGCCCACTATTCACGGCCATGCGGGGCAGCTCCGCCGCGCTACGGAAATGATCGCAGCCGCCAAACGGCCGGTGATCTACGCTGGGGGCGGGGTGATCCATTCCAGGGCCTCTGAGAGCCTGCGTCAGGTGGCCGAGTTGATTGCCACCCCGGTGACCAACACGCTGATGGGTCTCGGCGGATTCCCTGGCGTGCATGAACTGTGGCTCGGGATGCTCGGCATGCACGGCACAGTGACCGCCAATACGGCGATGAATGAAGCCGATCTGGTGATCGCCATCGGCGTCCGCTTCGACGACCGTGTCACTGGCAATGTGGACGAGTTTTGTCCCAACGCCAAGTTTATCCATATCGATATCGATCCGTCGTCGATTGGCAAAAATGTGCAGGTCGATGTGCCAATTGTGGGGGATGTGCAGGCCTGTTTAGTCCGCTTACTCGAAGAACTCCGGGCCATTCTAATGACTGGCGTGGTGCGCATCGTGAGTGGCTGGCGCAAATTGCTGAGTGGCAGCAGAAGTATCCGCTGCAATACACCCAGGAGCCTGATGGAGAACTGATGCCGCAGTTCGTCTGTGAGCAGATTTATGCAGTGACCAAGGGCGATGCCATTATCACCACTGAGGTCGGCCAGCATCAGATGTGGGCCGCACAGTATTACCACTGCACACGGCCACGGCAATTTATTACGTCCGGTGGTCTGGGGACCATGGGCTACGGTTTCCCGGCAGCTATTGGGGCACAACTGGCCTTCCCCAACGCGGTCGTCATTGATATCGCTGGGGATGGCAGCTTCCAGATGAACGTCCAGGAACTGGCCACAGTGGTGCAATACAATCTGCCCGTAATCGTGGCGATTCTCAATAATCACAGTCTGGGTATGGTGCGCCAGTGGCAGCAATTTTTTTATGACGAACGGTATGCTGACACGAGCTTGGAAGTGAGTCCAGACTATGTGAAATTGGCGGATGCCTATGGCGCGGTTGGCTTGCGTGCGACCCGACCCGAGGAGGTCCGTCCCGTGCTGGAACAGGCGATGCGTCTGCGGCGTCCCGTGGTGATCGATTTTGTCGTCAAAATGATGGAAAACGTCTTTCCGATGATTCCATCCGGTGGCTCGATCAAAGATATGTTGCTAGCGTAGGTGTGCCCATGATGCCGACGAATCATACCGCGGTGCACCGCCACATCTTTGCGGTGCTGGTGGAGAACCACTTTGGTGTCTTGGGGCGCATTACAGGACTTTTCAGCGCCCGTGGTTTCAACATTGAGAGTCTCTGTGTCGCTGAGACGGAAGATGCCACGGTTTCGCGTATTACCCTGGTCACCACGGGTGACGACAAAGTCCTGGAGCAGGTCCACAAGCAACTACATCGGCTGATCGACGTTATTAAAGTCACCGATCTCAGCGAGGAGCCCCACGTGGACCGGGAGATGGTGCTCGTGAAGGTGCATGCCGAGGCGGAAATACGTGCGGAAGTGCTCCGTCTCGCCGAGATCTTTCGGGCCAAGATCGTGGATGTGACTCCCAAGACCTATGTCCTCGAAATCACGGGTGATGAGGGCAAGATCCAGGCGGTGCTTGATCTCCTCAAACCCCTGGGCATCAAGGAGATGGTACGCACGGGCAAAATTGCTATCGCGCGTGGCCAACGCATGTTATAATAAATGTTTAGCCTCAACTCATACATCAAGACTGTGGCTTGAGTGTCGCATCGTAGTGTGGTGCTGTACACAGTCCACAGCTCTTTATCCTAAGGATAATTTGGAATCCATGACATGATGATATGGCTCTATCGCCGGGTACGTGTGGCGTCGGAGGGGTGGGTGTTTGTCCTCCCTCTAGCCGGGGCCACGGTCCTGAGCGCCCTGGTGGGATGGTGGGGTGTGACAGGCGTGGGGCTGGTGCTCACTGTGGGGGTGGCGCTCTTTTTCCGTGATCCAGAACGGATTATCCCTCAAATCCCAGAGACGATTGTATCGCCAGCAGATGGGCGCGTCATGGAAATCGTCCCAGAGAACACGCAGACCCGACGGATTAGTATTTTTTGTCGCTGTGGGATGTGCATATCAACCGTGCCCCATACGGCGGGGTGGTACGGAGCGTTGTCTATACGCCCGGGCAATTCCTGGCAGCTTACCGTCAGGAAGCATCACTGGTCAATGAAGCAAATACGGTCACGATTGCAGATCATGGTCGGGAGTTTATTGTGAAGCAAATTGCTGGAGTTTTAGCACGGCGTATTGTGTGCCGGGTGCGGCCAGGCGATACACTGGAAAAAGGCCAACGCTATGGCCTTATACGTTTTGGTTCACGCACCGACTTGCTGCTGCCAGCGACGGCAGAGATAGCGGTACAAGTCGGAGATGTGGTGAGGGGAGGAGAAACGATCCTCGCCTTCCTGAAGGAGCCGCCAGGCGCATGAAAAAAGCAAATACCTTCTTCCTAATCTTTTTACGTCGGCGAACCTCGTCAGCGGCTTTCTGAGTATGATCGCTGCGCATAACGGTCAATACGCCCATGCTGCCCTGGTGATCCTGCTGGCTGCGGGGCTCGATTGTCTGGATGGCAAAGTGGCCCGTTTAACGGGTTCTTCCAGCGCCTTTGGCGTGGAGTACGATTCCTCTGGCGGACCTCCTGTCTTTTGGGATGGCCCCAGGCTGGCTGCTGTATACGTGGGCCTTGCGCTCACTGAGTCCCTTCGGCTGGTTGGCGGCTTTTGCTTTTGTCATTTGTGGGGCCTTGCGTCTGGCCCGTTTTAACGTGCAGGCGACTGGCGTACAGAAGTATACGTTTACTGGCCTTCCTCATTCCTGCTGCCGCCAGTGTGGTGGCCTCTGCCGTGCTGCTCATCCAGCACCTCTATGAAGACTTGCCTGGAAGTGTGGATATGGATCATCCATTGGTCATCGTTCTCGCGGTCTATACCTTGGCTTTACTCATGGTGAGTAATTTTAAGTATCGCAGTTTTAAGCGTTTGCGCTGGCGGCGTCGTGGCCCTTATCCCTCCTCGGCAGGTGGTATCCTGATCAGCACAGTACTTGTTTGTGGTCCTGAGCTTACCCTATTCTTGCTGTTTCTGGGCTATGCTCTGTCTGGTCCTGTTGAAACGCTTGTTGCGGCGCAAAAACCAGAAGAAACTGTACTGCCTGCCGAACACTAATGCACAACGCACGATGTTTTCTACTGGGTTCACAAGACCTGGTGCTCTGTCCGCGATACTAACTCGTGGATCCTCCTAGTGTGTGGAGGATACTCAGGGGGTAAGTAGGGCAGCGCTTCTAGGAGTTTGTATGCAGACATTTATGCAAAAAGCGGCGGATCGCTCAGCCCATATCAGTGTAATTGGTTTGGGCTATGTGGGGTTACCGCTGGCGATCAGTTTTGCTCAGGCGGGGTATCAGGTCACGGGGATCGATGCGGATCCCCACAAAGTCACCGGCATTCAGGCTGGCGTAAGTCATGTGCAGGACATCTGTAGTAAGGAGTTGCAACAGGTTGTGCACAGCGGGCACTTGCGTGCCACGCAGGACTTTGGTGTCCTGGCTGAGGTGGACAGTGTCAGTATCTGCGTGCCGACACCGCTGAGCAAAACCAAGGATCCGGATATCTCGTACATCGTGTCGGTGACGGACGAGATCCGTGAGCGGTTACATCCTGGGCAGTTGATCGTGCTGGAGAGTACGACGTACCCAGGTACGACGGATGAGGTCGTTTTGCCACGGCTCGCCTCGACTGGCCTGCAGGTTGGCCGACGATTTTTGTCTCGCCTTTTCGCCAGAGCGTATCGATCCGGGCAATACGGTGTTTCGGCTCGCCAATACGCCCAAGATTCTGGGAGGGTGACGCCGCAGTGCACGCAAGTCGGCGATGCATCTCTATCAGCAAATCATCGCCACGTGTGGTGCCCGTGAGTTCCAGCCGCGCCGCTGAAATGGTCAAGCTGCTGGAAAATACGTTTCGAGCCGTCAATATTGGTCTGGTCAACGAAGTGGCCCTGATGTGCTGCACGCCTCGGCCTCGATGTCTGGGAAGTGATCGATGCCGCGGCCACGAAACCTTTTGGCTTCATGCCATTCTATCCTGGACCAGGGTTAGGGGACATTGTATTCCGCTCGATCCACACTACTTGGCCTGGAAACTCAAAACCCTGGACTATCGGGCACGTTTTATTGAACTCGCAGATGACATTAATACCAATATGCCGCACTGGGTGGTGACGCGAGTAGCGGACGTGCTGAACGATGTGCACAAGAGCCTTAAGGGCTCGAAAATACTCGTGTTAGGGGTTGCGTATAAGGCTGACACCAACGATCTGCGGGAGTCTCCGGCCCTCGATGTGCTGCGCCTCCTGCAGGCCAAAGGGAGTGAGGTGTGCTTTCCACGATCCCTTCATTACTGAGGCGGACGTTCCCGGATTGCATGCGACGGAGTTGAGCGAGCGTATGCTCAACTGGGCGGACTGTGTAGTCATCACGACCAATCACAGCACCTATAATTATGACTGGATTGTGGCGCAGGCGCGGCTCATTGTGGATACTCGGAATGCCACCAGGCACGTGAAAGAGGGACGCGAAAAATCCATACCCTCTGAAGGGTAGGAGGAACTTCGATGGCATCACTGTTTAGTGACTGGGGGAGCAGGTTTTATTGGGGCACACCTCGCCGAAGGGCTCCTACGACGCGGCGCATCGGGTGCGGGTGCTGGACAATTTCTCCACGGGTGCACGCGCCAATGTGCAGGCCGTGCAAGACCAACTCGCTGCGGAAAGTCTGGCCTGCCCTCTGGAAGTGGTAGAAGGCAGTATCCTCGATCAACAGACTCTCGCCACGGCGATGCAGGGCATCGAGTACGTGTTCCACCAGGCGGCTCTCCCTCGGTCGAATTTTCCGTGCGGGAGCCGCTGCAGAGCAATCGGGTGAACGTCGAAGGCACGCTCTGTGTCCTATTGGCGGCGCGTGATGCGGGGGTGAAACGCGTCATCTATGCCGGCTCGTCGTCGGCCTACGGTGATCACCCTGAACTGCCCAAACGCGAGGAACATCCGACCAATCCGCTGTCACCCTACGCTTTGCCAAACTGACGGGAGAGCACTACTGTCGTTTGTTCACCGAACTCTATAACCTGGAAACCGTTACGATCCGCTACTTCAACGTCTTTGGCCCGCGCCAGAATCCCAATAGCCAGTATGCTGCAGTGATTCCGAAATTCATCACCGCCTTTCTCAAACACGAACCGCTCACCGTCTATGGCGATGGCAAGCAGTCACGCGACTTTACCTATGTGGACAATGTCGTGCACGGCAATGTGCTGGCCATGACGGCCCCAGAGGTCGCTGGCAAAGTCATCAACGTGGCCAATGGAAGCCGTACCACGCTGTTGCAGCTCATCGCCTACCTCGAAGCCTTCACGCAGCAGCGCGCCCAGGTCCAGTTCCTGGAGCCGCGCTCCGGCGATGTGCGCCACTCACAGGCAGATGTGAGCCGTGCCAAAGCCCTGCTCGGCTTCGAGCCATTAGTCGATGTCGAGCAAGGCCTGCAAGCGCACCCTGGCATACTATCAGTAGCACAATGGCACCTCCTAGGGAAAGATGGCTGGGAAGAGGGAGTCCTGCAGTCTCCGGGAGATGAAACATCAGGTTCATATTTTGTATCGCCTGTCCTGCTGCCCCCGGCCAAGATTATCAATGGCTGCAATGGCAATGGCGGTACGCGTGCGCGTGTCGATCTTTACCGTCACATCACAGTAGTTTGAACCCAGGGTTGCCTTGGTCTGTGGGAAGCTCTCCGCAGTACGCGGACAAAGGGCGCATCGTGGTATGTTGTTTCGTACAGGCGGAGCGCCTCGTCTTCGCTCAAGTCCTGCGCGAGTGGGGCATACACTGTGGCCAGGATGCCACGCGTCATGGGGATCAAATGCGGCGTGAACACGACCTGGACAGGCGTCTTGGCCAGGTGTGATAACTCCTGCTCGATCTCAGCGGTGTGGTTGTGACGCGGCACGCCATACGCCTGGACGTTCTCGTTCACTTCTGAGAAACCAAAACCGCTGCCGCCACCGCGGCCAGCCCCAGAGATGCCAGATTTGGCATCGATCACAATGCCCTCACTGCGGACGACGCCACTGCGCACCAGCGGCAGGAGGGCGAGCAGCGAGGCAGCTGGGTAACACCCGGGGTTGGCTAAGAGCCGTGTTGTGCCAATGGCGTCGCGGTGCAGCTCCGGCAAACCATAGACCGCTTCTCCCAGGTACTCGGGCGCCACATGCGCGAACTTGTACCACACTGGATAGAGGGCAGCATCACGCAGGCGAAAATCCGCGGCGATATCGATGACTTTACAGCCTTGCTCGAGCAACGCCGGCACCAGGTGCATGGCCTTACCACTGGGCAGTGACACAAAAGTGATATCGGAGTCATGGCCAATGCGCTCTGCATCCACCGCAATCATCGTTTGATCAACGAAACCACGCAAGTTGGGGTAGAGTTTCGACATGACCTGCCCCTGTTGCGTTTCGGCGGTGATGTGGACCACTTCAACGTGCGGGTGCGTGGTGAGCAGCCGGACGGCCTCCGCCCCCCCATAGCCCGAAGCTCCAATGACGCTTGCTTTGATCTTGTTCACGAGCTTTCTCCCAGTGCCATCTTGTACCGCGTCTCTCGGATAGAGAACAGCATCCATCATTAACCTGTTTGGCCGACCACGAGCGTGTGGCAGGGGATTATAGCATGTCCACGAGCTGCTATCTGCTGTTCCCTGACGTGAAAGAGCCCAGGCCGAGCGGTTACAATACCTTTCTGCCTGACCACGAGCACCCTGGCCTACAGGTGGGCGTGCTCTGCTACAGCCACACACTACGAACCCTACAGACGGGAGTCCTACCATGCCCACGTTACTCGAAACCACGATGGCCCAGATTCAGCCGCTCGATCCTCATCTCGCCGCGTGCAGGCGCAGCAGCACCTGGACCATCTCACCAAACCTCCTGGGAGTCTAGGACGTCTCGAAGAGCTGGCGCGGCGCTATGTGGCCATTACCGGCATGGTGTCACCGCACATTGCACGGAAAGCGGTCATTGTCTTTGCCGCTGATCATGGGGTGACGGCAGAAGGGGTGAGCGCCTATCCGCAGGAAGTGACAGCCCAGATGGTGCACAATTTTCTGCGCGGTGGGGCGGCCATCAACGCCTTAGCCCGCCAGGCTGGGGCGGAAGTGCGCGTCGTGGATATCGGGGTCGCGGTCGAGTTCCCACCCCTGCCCGGTTTGACTCGTCCGGAAGGTCCGCCCCGGGACGGCCAACATGGCACGTGAGCCAGCCATGAGCCGTGCTGAGGCCCAACAGTGCCTGGAAATTGGCATCGAGATGGCGGAGCAATGCGCGCGTGATGGGATCTCGCTGGTGGCCACAGGGGACATGGGCATTGGTAATACCACGGCCAGCAGTGCCCTCGTGGCGCTGTTTACGGGCACACCGGTCGAGGAGGTCACGGGCTATGGTACTGGTATTGACCACACGATCTGGCAACACAAAGTCGACGTGATCAAGCGTGCCGTGGAGCTGCACGCCCCGTACGCCAACGAGCCGCTCGGCTGGCTCGCCGCGGTTGGTGGCCTCGAGATTGGCGGCATTGCCGGCCTCATTCTCGGCTGTGCCCGTCACCGTCTTCCTGTACTCATTGATGGTCTCATTGCTACGGCGGGTGCACTGGTGGCGGTAGCGCGCTCCAGCCGCTCGTCAAAGAGTACATGATTGCTCGCGCATGCCTCCGTGGAAGTGGGCCAGCAGGTGGCCTGGCGCTTCCTGGAGCAGACCCCTCTGCTGGACTTGCACCTGCGCCTGGGCGAGGGCACCGGGGCCGTGTTGGCCATGCATCTGGTCGAGGCAGCCCTGCGTGTGTACAACGACATGGCGACCTTTGATGAGGCTGGGGTGTCGGATCGCGAGAGTTAACGCTGCACCTAGTGCGTCCTCCTGGTCAAGCGTCAGCCAGAGAAGATCTAGGCCTGCCTCTGGATGGCGTCACAGCGTCTGCACACGCAGAGCCAGCGTACGCCCTCTGTGGACCCACAGGGCGCAGAGCCCCGGACAACTCGAAAATGCCGTGTTGATTGGTCTGGCGCAAACCACCCAAACACGCACGTACGGCCTCGTGAGCTTAGGGCCACCATTGCCGCCTTAGCGCAGCGGCTGGCTGGACTCTATCTGCCCCAGAGGGCGTACAAAGGTATACCTCGCTGGGTCCACAATGAGCTTTTGCGCTGCCTTATCCACACTCTTCGTTGGAATACTGAAGGGCAACGTGACCACGAACACAGCCGTCCCGAGTATAGTTGCTACTAGGCCACCTGGTCGCAGGAGAAGCCCATCCGCGATAATCGCTTCTGCTGATACGTCTTCAGTTCTGGCCTTGTAGGAGTCTTCAGCCGCGTGGACCAGGCTCGTAGCACAGAGGAAGAGTACCACCACGAGGAGCGCAACACCTGACTGCATCCGAGACCGGCACATAGGTCACCTCCGTGTCGTGTAAAGTAATTTGGGAACACATGCGATACTATTTGTGGCACTTCTGGTATCATAGGGCAAGTTCCTCCTGGGCCTCTCAGGTACAGATGCCCATGGGCGCATAGGACCTGACGCGTGCTTGCAACCGCGTGGGTACAGCACTACAATCGCGCCTGAGCGATGATGAACGCCAGTGAGAGGACTGTCAGAAGGAGCATACCGTGAAGTGGGCCATCAAAACGCAGCGGCTGTTCGATGGGACGGAGCGTCCATTGGTACGCGATGCTCTGGTCGTCATCGAGAATGAACGTATCGTTGCTGTCGGACCGGCTGCGCAGGTGGCATTTACCAGCCGACATAGCGGTGCTGGATGTGGGGACCGTCTGGTGATGCCTGGGATGATCGATGCCCATGTGCACATTCTCTGGAGCGGCAGTGTGTCCAGCGGTCAAGAGTCACGGGTGGCGACGGATAGTCAGGCGCTCCTCATGGGTGTGCGCAACGCCCAGGTGGCGCTGAAGAGCGGCTCTGACGACAGTGCGTGATTGCGGCGATCGTCATTACTTGAGCCTGGCGCTGCGCGACTGTCATCAATCATGGGGATCTGGCTGGACCCCGCATGCTCTGCTCAGGACCCGTGATTACCAGTACGGCTGGGCAGTTGTGGTGGCAAAGCATCGAATGTGACCGAGTAGACGAACTGCAGAAGGCGGTGCGGACGCTGGTGAAACACGACGTCGATTTTGTCAAACTCATGGGTACTGGAGGCAATGCCACACCCGGGTCCAACCCTGAGGCGTCGCAGTACGATGCGGCTGGGTTTCAGATGGTGGCCGACGATGCGCATCGCATGGGGCGAAAAGGTCGCGGTGCATGTGCATGGGGTGGAAGGCATGCGCTTTGCCGTAGACGCCGGGATTGATACCCTGGAGCACTGTCCGTTTCGGGCGCATGGCCGGATCGCGTACGATGAACGGCTGGTGGCAGACATGGTGGCGCGCGACCTGATTGTGAGTCTCGCCATGCCGGCCACGTGGTACCGGTCTGCGGGCCGAGGAGATGCGCGAGCCCCGCACCCACCCTGGCCATCTCTGGAAGGACCGCTATGAGACCATCCGCCGCATGCATGCCGCTGGCGTGAAACTGGTGGTGAGCAGCGATCAGGGCTCCACAGGGACGCAGATCGACGAGTTACCACTGCTCATGGAGTTTTTAACGAACCAGGTAGCATATACCGGCTGCCGCGGTGTTACGTGGCGTGACTGGGCTTGCCGCGGAGGCGCTGGGGCTGGCAGACCGCGTGGGGACACTGGAGCCGGGGAAACTGGCAGATGTGGTTATCGTGGATGGCGACCCGTGTCAGACATGACAGCCATACGGCGCGTCCACACGGTGATCAAGGACGGCGAGACCCTGGTACGCGATGGTGCCATGCTCTGGCCCACCCGCGCCTCGCGACACTCGCAAGGGGGTAATATGGCTGATCTGTCAAAGGACGAGGTCAAAAGTTTGGGGCGCGCTGTGGGGCTCGACATTGACGAGCCCTTGCTCACTGAGGTGACCTATAATCTCAACGCGCTCCGGGAGCTGCTGGACAGCGTGAACCCTCCGGGGCTCGACCAGCATGAACCCCTGCCCATTGTCCCTCCGCATGAAAGGCTAGCGCATGAACAAGGCTGATATCCCTTTCCTGTCGGCGACCGCTTTAGGTGAGTTGATCCGTCAACGCGAGGTCTCACCCGTTGAAGCGACAGAGGCGTATCTCGAGCGTATTGACGCCATTGATGGCACATTACACAGCTATCATCACCGTCTGTCGTCCGGAAGCCCTGCAAGCCGCCCGTGCCGCGGAGCAGGAGCTGGCACGTGGCGAGTCCCGTGGGCCGCTCCACGGTGTGCCATACGCGGTCAAGGACCAGTTCTGGACCAAAGGCCTGCTCACGACTGGCGGCTCGACGATTCTCGGCGACTTTGTCCCCAACGAGGACGCCACGGTGGTGGCCCGGCCTGCGCGCTGCGGGTGGTGTGCTGCTGGGCAAGCTCAACATGAGTGAGTTTGCTACCGGCAATAGCGTGCACCATCCCTACGGCACGCCCCACAATCCGTGGGATCTGCGCCGCAACCCTGGCACCTCCAGCAGTGGCTCTGGGGCAGCGACCGCCGCCTTTCTGTGTGCCACCTCGCTCGGCGAAGACACCGGGGGTTCCATTCGGAACCCTGCCAATAACTGCGGCCTGGTCGGCATCCGACCGACCTGGGGCCTGGTGAGTCGCTATGGCATGCTGGGGGCCTGCTGGTCGATGGACATCGGTGGCCCGATCTCGCGATGCGGTCGAGGACTGCGCTCTGACCCTGCAGGCCATTGCCTGGCCACGACCCGCGTGATCCCTATACCACGCCAGGGGCAGTACCGGATTACCGCGCCGGGCTCATCTGGCGACATCAAGGGACTGCGTATCGGGGTGATCAAGGGAAGCGGTCGAGGCCGACTTTCTCCAGTCGCAGGTCAAGGCAGCAGTCATGCAAGCGATTGCCGATTTAGGCACGTTGGGCGCGACTGATTGTTGAGGTATCGATCCCCATCTTGCCGTCTGCTGCGGCAGTCACCCGTGCCATCCTGGCTGTTGAAAGCGCTACGCTGCACCACGACTGGATCAGGACACGGTTGCGCGACTATGACCACAACGTGCAGATCGACTTCCTGACGGGCGCTATCCTCCCAGCGCAACTCTACTATAAAGCGCAACAGATGCGTGAACTGACGCGCCATCAGGTGTTTGCCGCTCTGCAACAGGCAGACGTGCTGGCCTTGCCTGGCTCCTCAGAACCAGCACCGCTCCTGCCGACAGGGCCTGGTATTCAGAGTAAAGAAGAAGCACACCAGCGTATGGCAGGGCGCCGCAGTTTCACTGGCGTGTTTAATCTCGCCACAATGTCCCGGCGCTATGCGTGCCGTGTGGGTTTTGTGAGCGTGGATGGGAGCGACTTACCTGTTGGGCTCCAGCTCGCTGGCGAAGCCCTTCGCTGATCGGACTTCTGTTGAAGGTGGCACACGCCTACGAGCAAAGCACTACGTGGCACACGCGTCGCCCGCCGCTTGCATAATGTTCCTCTCCCACCCAACCACATGACACCTCCGCCCGTGAGGCGGGTCTGGTCCTGGATGGCAGTGCTGGGCTGCGTCTACGTGCTGGCCTTGCTCTCCTTCCACCCGCGACGCAGTTTCAGGGCTGCACGGCGACGAGACCTGGCTGGGCCTGTTCGCCTTACGGATCCGAGACCGGGGCCTGTATTCCCCTCATGAAATGAACCACCTACACCGGGTCGCTCTATGCCTGGCTGCTGTCGTGGGTGTTTACATATTTCCCCCGATGTGTTCGCCCTACGCATCGGAGGGTGCTCCCTGAATCTGGCGCGGCTGTAGTCACTTGCCACGTGGCATTTTGCGAAACGATTCGGCCTGGGTAGCGCGCTGGTGTGGCTGTATCTGCTTGGCACATCTGCCCTGTTCAGTGTTCAAGTCGCGGTTGGCCTGGGAAGTCACGGCCTTGCAGAACCTGCTGCTGACGGGCATTCTCGTCCTGTGCGCCCGGTTCCTCGGAGGACAGACGACGTGCCTTTGGTGATGTCCTGGCCTTCCTGGTCCTGAACTACATCGGCGTGATCAATCATTTCATCTTCATCTCCGTGCCGTGTCTCTGGCCCTGGTCGTCTTGGTCCACATGATCTTCAGGGACGACGGAGAGCTGGCGACTTTTGCCGTCTCTCCTCTGCAACGGCCTGATGACCACCCTGGTCTTTCTCATCGAGTCTCAGATCACGGAGACGCAGTGGCAACACCATCAGTACTTCTTCACGGTCCTGTCCCTGCTGATCCCGTTGGGTTCGCCTCTGCCTACGTCTGGACTGGACCCAGGACGGACCACTGGCTGCGTACCCTCTGCGCCAGGCATCTCGGCACGCCCTGGCACCGGACGCTCCTCAGAGAGGTCTCGTCCTCGGCCTCGTACTCTTCTGCGGTTTTTCACCTCCAGGCCCTGATCCAAAGTCTGGTCAGCCGTGGCGCTCTTCGGGCGGGTAGCCTGCCTGGATCCACGCCGCTACCCCTGCGGCTCGTGCTCTACGCCTGGGCCTGCTCCCTGTTGGGCACCTTTGCCCTATCCACCTATCGCCGCCTGGAGCCCGGCACTTTCTCCCGGCTGTCCCCATAGCGCCCGTCTGCTGGCCTTGTGGCCAGTTATCTACTTAGCGGTGTTCATTCTGTTCCGGGACCGGAATCACATCCGCTACTATATTCTGCCTTCTTTCTTGATCTATGGCTTCTTTGACGGCCGCGCTGTCCCGCATCGACTGGGCCACGCACCGCTGGGTCGCCACGGCGTATTTAGGTGTCGCTGCGGTGCTCAATCTCTGTTTCTGGGGTGAGATAGCGCAGCCATCCCCCGCTCGGCCCCTCATGCTCCGGATTGGCTGGCACCTGGAACAGCTCGGCGGATTTCCTGCCCAAGGATGCCCTCTCACCAAACCCCTCGTCCAGGAAAAAGTCTGCACCTTCCAGGCCTCCAACTTCTTCATCAACCTGCCCCTGGTCTTCTATCTGCAGAGCATCCCATTACCAGCTGCGATCGGACCAAAGTCATCACCGTGCAGTATTGCCTCGAGTGTCCGAGTCCCGCCTACTTCTGCCTGGACCATCACGTCTCATCCCAGCGAGAGCAATAGCCGCCTAGAGACCATCAAAAAGCGGGTGCTGCCGGCAATTGTGTGACAGCTGGTTTGATGCAGTGCCAGGCCCATCGGTTAGGGATGATCCAGCCGGACTCTCACAATCATCTGAGCGACCTGCTCCAGGCTGGCATCGACAACCGCCGACCACTCGCCCGTTGTTTGCCCACGCCAGCCCAGACGCTCTAGAAACTGTTGGCGATAGGAGGCGTTTTCAAACAACCCGTGGACATACACACCATATACATTGTCCTGGCACCACCCCAGGCCGTCGGGTAAGTAGGCCTGTACTCCTCGCCAGCCTGCGTCTGCCCGTGGTGAATTTCGTAGCCACACAGGAGGGTCCCTTGCCAGGGCACCTGGCGCTGGCGTGTGGTTTTGTCAGGCACCAGGGTGGTCGTCAGATCGAGCAGGCCCAGCCCTGGGCAATCACCGCTCTCGATGCGGTGTGGGTCATGAATCTCGCGCCCCAGCAGTTGCAGTCCACCACAGATACCCAGCACTGGCACACCACGCTGCGCGAGCCCGGCTGATTTCCGCAGCGAGTCCGCTCTGGCGCAGGTAACGCAGGCTGGCGACGGTGTTTTTACTGCCCGGCAGCAGGATGGCGTGGTAGCCATCGAGGCGTGCACAGCCGCGGACGGGCACCACGGTCACCCCTGGTGCGTGGACCAGCGGGTCGAACTCGTCAAGATTGCTGGCGTAAGGGTAGACTACCAGCGCCAGGTTGATCTGCTGCGCCTCGGGGTGGGCACGGTGATGCAGGGTGTCTTCTTCAGGCAAGGCATGGCGCACCATGGGGAGGAGGGCAACCGTGGGAATACCGGTGCGCTCGTGCAGCCAGTCCATGGCGTTCCCCAGCAACGCTCGGATCACCGCGAAACTTATTTAATATAAAACCTTTGACGAGCGCTTGCTCCTCGGCTTCGAGACAATGCCAGGTGCCCAGCAGATGGGCGAACGCCCCACCGCGATCGATGTCGGCCACCAGATAGACATCAGCCTGACACTCGCGGGCCACGCGCATGTTGACGATATCGCTGGTGCGCAGGTTGATCTCCGCCGGACTGCCCCACCCTCGATGACCACCTGCTCGTAGTCGTGCATCAGGCTGTACAGGGCCTCGCGTACAATGGGCCACAGGCGGGGCTGCCGCCCAACCACGGCAGGGCGCTGATGGCGGGATCAACCCGGCCCATGACGATTACCTGGCTCTCCGTGTCAGCGCTGGGCTTGAGTAACACCGGATTCATCCGCGCCTGCGGCGTGATGCGCGCTGCCAGCGCCTGAGCAATACGTAACTGAACGAAGTACAAC
>ERZ1370068.11337-contig-996_pt1 | contig 54193 bp, 51 predicted proteins | sample MGYA00561227_ERZ1370068 | MGnify/ENA primary metagenome ERZ1370068 (study PRJEB38410, sample SAMEA6850437) | metagenome | study: Metagenomic assessment of the ecological functions of the soil: analysis of the soil microbiota associated with the... | reverse complement strand
GTACTTCAGTTCAGTTACGTATTGCTGTGAGACGCGCTGGCCCGCGGCGCGGGCCACAGCGTCACCGTGGTCGACCACCGGGTCCCGCCGCGCCGGCCGGATGTCGCCTTCCGGGACGTTGGACCACGCTTCGACCTCGCCACCGTGCTCCGCCGCCACCCGCGGCAGCGGGCGTCTTCCACCTGGCATGACGGTCACCGAACGTGAACCCCAGGGCGCGCACAAATACCCAGTCCACGCTGCTCTCGCTGAACGTGAGTCGGCACCTCGCGCGCTGCTCCGAGGCCGCGCGGATCCAGCTGGCGGCCAGCGGAGTTCGCCTGGCCTCCACCGTCTGGGTCCCCTGGCAGGGGCTTTGGGCGGGGCGCCCGCGGAAGAGGCCACATAGCACCTTCCACCTCTCGCGGCGCTGGGCACGCAGCCACGTCCTCGAGATGGCGGCCAGATGAGTCCTGCCGAACTTTCGCTGAAGCTGTTACGGGGTGCCCTTTACCATTCTGCCTGTTACCGTGGATCCCGTACGGCCACCCGCACATGCGCGTGAAGGAGCTTCTCATTCCGCTTGTTTCATTCGCTGCGCGCTCGATGGCCACGAGCCCTCTGACGGTGTGGAGTGGCCGCGGGGACCCAGCCTACACTGAGATTTCGTCTACGTCACCGGCCTAGCTCGGACCACAGTTACAAGCCTCCCGGCCTGGCCGCTATGAATCCAGGTCTGCCACCACCTGTCCTCGAGGCTCCGCATGGGTGCACCGTTGCTTTTCGGGTGGCGGAGCGCATCCGCCGAATGGTTCGGGGTCGAGTCGAGATCAGTTCACGCGAGCAGAGCAACAGGAGATTTCGCGGAAGATCGCCTCGTTTCGAGACGGGAAAGGCGCAGGCGCGACCTGGGGATTGGCGGCCGGAAGGGAGTCGAGTTCGAGGCGGTCTGCTTAAGGAGACCGTCACCTGGTTTCGCAAGAAGGTGGGGGCTGGCGACACTTTCCGCGTCGCAGCTGCGGGGGTGGACGACCGCGCTTCGCGGCGCCTGCGGGCGCCGCGCGCGGATCGCCGCGGCGGACGAGCCGAAGCCGCGGCCGCGCCGGTTCCAGCGCCGGCGCCGCCCGCGGGCTGGCGCTGAAGACGCGCTGCTGGCAAGCTCGGCGCCCGCCGAGACCCACCGCTGTTACTGGGATCCGCTCACGCAGCCGGGCAATCCCGCTACTCGTGTTCGGCGCCGAACGATGTACGCTCCCGGCTAAAGTGGGTGATCGGGCCGATCGCGGACACCTGCCAGTTCTGCGTCGTTGCCCGACCCCGCGGGCGCTGGTGCACTGCATCTGTTCACGCAACCTGAAGGAGCCGATCTCGTTTGCCGAACCACCTGCTTTTGCGCAGTTTCGGCTTCGATGCCGCCGGCCACAACCTGGTTCGCTTTCTGCCCTGAACAAGCACGGTCGGCGTGGTGGTGCATCTTCGACGTCGCGACCCCGCTGGGTCTCGAGCCCTCCACCACCGACTTCGGCGGCATCCCTGTTACCCAGATACGGAACCCCGGCCGGTCCCTACCTCGTGCTGCACAATATTCGGGCACGACTCACCGCGCGCGACACCTTCGGCGCTTACTTTCGTCGACGGCAGCGATCCTGCCGCAGCGCTTGCCTGCCCTCGACCACGTTCCAGGTCATTTCTCACCACGGGCAACGGGCATCACCGCGCGCGCCGAGGCGGCCGACGGCCTCGAGGCTGCCCAGCGACGGCTCGATCGACCTCACGCGGCGCCGCGCTCCGCCTACTACTTCAACCGCGAGTCGGAGCTGCGCGGCGGCACGCCCGGCGAGTCCGCCACCTTGCGCTCCAACGCCGCCGCCAACAGCGCGTCGAACCCCTCCCTCTCGAGCACCGAGGTGTACTCGGCCCCTGCGCGGCGCCAGCTCCGAGACCGTCCCGGACAAGTAGACGTCGATCACCCGCCAGCCGGCCGGGGCGTCGAACGCGGTCGATGAGTCCAGGTGGATGTTCCTCGTTCGCCGTACGCAGCACGGTCCGCACGATCACGGTCTTGGCGACCGACGGCTCCTCGCCGAGCGTCTCGAAGCGCTTCGTTCGAGTAGCCCGTCGAAGCGCGCGCAGCAGGTGCGCAGGGTCAGCCCGCGGAAGGCCGCGATGAAGCGGTCGCGCTGGCTCTGGTCGAGCTTGGCCCAGCCCGGTGGCGATCGAGCGTGCCGCGCCATGGTCGGGAAGTCGTAGGTCGCGTCGAGCGCCGGGCGCGAGCTTCTCCTTCCGGCCCTCGAGCCCGAGCGCGCATGGCGGCCCTCGCCATCACGCCTGATCAGCACGCCGTGGAACTGGTCGCATCTCGGCGCGGCGGCCGCGGCGGTGCCGGCGGCGTCTCCCGGCGCGCGCCGTGCGCCGCAGAAGCTGTCGCGATCAGAACGCGGCGCACAGGGTCGCGACGACGGCACGCGAGATGATGCATGGTTCGCGGCAGGATAACGGATCGCGCCCGGGGGGAGCATGGACGAGCTGATCGGTCGAGCTGTTGCGGCTTGGGTCGACGGCGTTCGCCGCCATCCCCTCCTCACGCTGGCGATCGCGGCCGTGGTCACGGGGCTGCTGGGCCTGTACACGGTCGGAACTCGGCATCAACATGGACGTCGCGGCGATGCTCTCGCCCGACCTGCCGCACCAGAAGACCTGGAACGGATCGCGCGCGCCTTCCCGGAGTCCGAGACCCGCTCCTGGTCGGTGGTCGACGCGCCCACCCTGAGCGAGCGCGCGCGGCAGCCCTCCTGCTGCGCGACCGGCTCGCCCGCGAGACCACTCTGCATCCGCTCGGTCGACGTGCCGGGCGAGGGGCCAGATTCTTCGAGAAGAACGGGCTCCTGTATCTGCCGACGGACGAGCTCGCCCGAAGCTCGCCGACCACCTGGCCGAGGTGCAGCCCTACCTGGGCCGAGCTGCGCCGCGACCTCGAGCCTGCGCGGGCCTGTTCGCGCTGCTGCAGAAGGCGGCCGACTCGCTGCGCAGGGCGGGCGACGCGACCGTGGTCGAGCTCGCGGCCAGTCTTCGACCGGCTCGCGCGCCTGCGTTCAGATCGCCGAGCGCACCGGCCGCTCCGAGCCCGTTTCGTGGCGCGAGGTCCTGCTCGGCCAGTCGCTGCCCGAGACGGCCCCGTCGCGTGCTCGGTCGTGCAGCCCATCGCGACTACAGCGCGCTGATCCCGGCCGAGCAGTCGCTCGCGCGCGTGCACGCGCTGGCCCAGGAGATCAGGCCTCGGCCGCGACTCCGACGTGCGTGCGCGTGACGGGCGAGCTGGCGCTCTCGTCGGAAGAGCTCGAGACGGTGACGACGGGCACTGCCCTGTCGGGCGCGCTCTCGTTCGTGCTGGTGACCGGAATCCTCTTCTTCGGGCTGCGCAGCTGGAAGCTCATGGCCGCGACCTCGATCTCGCTCGTCGATCGGCCTGGTCTGGACCTTCGCTTTCGCGACGCTCACCGTCGGCTCGCTGAACATGGTCTCGGTCGCGTTCGCCGTGCTCTTCATCGGGCTCGGCGACGACTTCAGCGTGCACTTCTGCCTGCGCTGGCAGGACCTGGTGAGCCCGCGGCCACGACTCGGCGGCGGCGCTGCGCGAGACCGCGCAGGACGTCGGCTTGTCGCTGCTTCTTTGCGGCGATCACCGTCGCGATCGGCTTCCTCGCCTTCGCGCCGACCGACTACGTGGGCGTCGCCGAGCTCGGCGTGATCTCGGCCGGCGGGATCATCATCTCGGTGATCGTCAGCCTGACCCTGCTGCCCGCGTTCATCACACTGTTCAAGCCGCCGCGGCCGGCGCCGCGCGCGCACCGGCCCGAGAGCGCGTGGATGTCGCGGCTCGTCTCGTTCCCGGTGCGCCGCGCGCGCCTGGTGCGCGCGCGGCGCGCTCGGGCTCGCGCTCCTGTGCGTGCCGTTCCTCATGCACGTGCGCTTCGACTACAACCCGCTGCGGCTGCGCGCGTGCAGACCGCCGATTCGGTGACGGCGTTCAACGACCTGCTCGCGACCGAGGGGCTGTCGCCGTGGAGTGTCAGCCTGCTCGCGAAGGACAAGCGCGGCCGCCGACGCCGCCGCCGCCCGGCTCGCGGGGCTCGACGCCGTGGACCACACGCGCACGCTCTCCGACTACGTTCCGACCGAGCAGGAGCAGAAGCTCGCGATCCTCGGAGGACGTGGCGCTGTTCATGGCGCCGCCGCCGCCGGCCGAGCGGGTGCCGCACGCGCCGACCCCCGGCGAGGAGGTCGAGGCGCTGCGCGGGTTCGTCGCGACGACCGCCGAGATGCCGGCGACGCTCGACCCCAGACCCGCGCCGCGCTCGACCGGCTGCGCGCGGCGATCGCCGGAGTCGTCGAGCGCCTGGCGGCTCGGGCGAGCGACGCCGAGCGCGCGGCCGCGCTGCGCCGGCTCGAGACCAGCGTGGTCGGCACTCTCTCCCGACCAGGTCCGGCGGATCGAGACGGCCCTCACAGGCGAGCCGGTCGAGGCGAGCGACCTGCCGCCGGAGCTGGTGCGCGACACGGTCGCCCCCGACGGCCGCGTGCGGGTCGACGCCTATCCCAAGCACGACCTCGGCAGCGACGACGTCGCGCTGCAGCACTTCGCCGACTCCGCGGTCGAGGCGCTGCCGCAGGCGACCGGCATCGCCGTCACGACCGTCGAGTCCGCGCGGGTGGTGGTGAAGCGCGTTCCGCGAGGCGCTGCTCGGCGCGGCGCTCGCGATCGCGCTGCTCTTGTTCGCGCTGTGGCGGCGGCTGTCGGACACGCTGGATCGCGCTTGCGCCGCTCCTGCTCTCGGCGGCGGTGCTGGCGGCGCTCGGCGTGATCTTCGAGCCTGCCGTTCAACTTCGCGAACGTCCCTGGTGCTGCCGGCGCTGCTCGGGATCGGATCGACAGCGGCATCCACCTGGTGCACCGCTGGCGCCACATGGACAGGCGCGGATCCCCTGCTCGAGACCAGCACCGCGCGCGGCGTCGTGCAGAGCACGCTGACCACGATCGCGAGCTTCGGCACGCTCGCGATCTCGCCGCCACCCGGGCATGGCGAGCCTGGCATCCTGCTCACCCTCGGCCTGTCGCTGATCCTGGTCGCGAACCCGGTGCTGATCCCGGCGCTCGTCGCGAACCGGAAGGGTAGCTGTCGATCGACTTCGCTCGGCTGCGCCTCGCTGCGCGCGGCTACTGCCGCTTGCGTCCTCGCGCGGGGCGGCCCTCGTTCGGCTTAGACCGGCTCCTGGCGCGGCGGCGTTCCCGCCGGCGTGAGCAGGCGCTCGACGAACACGGCGTCGAGCCAGCGGCCGAACTTGCGGCCGACTTCGCGGAAATGCGCGACCCGCTCGAAGCCGAGCTTCGCGTGGAGCCGCAGCGACGCCTCGTTCTGCGCGTCGATGCAGCCGAGGATCGCGTGCTTGTCGAGCGCTGCGGCCAGCGGCAGGAGCGCCTCGACCAGCAGCGCCACTGCCCACGCGCGCCGCCGGTCCGCGCGCACGCACGCTGTGCTCGACGGTGCGCGCGTAGCCCGGCCAGGCGCGGAAGTCGCCGAAGGAGGCGAAGCTCGCCACCTCGCCGCCGTCCACCGCGACCAACACCGGATAGCGTTGGCGCGCGCGCGCTCTCGAGCCAGGCGCGCCGCTCGTCCAGCGTGGTGGGCTCCGAACGAGTACACCGCGGTGGAGGTCGCGATCACGTCGTTGTAGATGGCGAGCAGGCCGGGCAGGTCGGCTGGGGTCGCAGCTCCGATTTCCATGTACCACTATGGTATACGATCGTCTCCTATGTTGGACGACCCCAGCGCGCGGGATCTCGCGCCGGCTCCGCCACGAGCGCGAAGCCCGCCGTTGGTCGCTCGCGGACCTGGCCCGCCGCTCGAAGGTCTCGAAGGCGATGATCAGCAAGATCGAGCGCGGCGAGGCGAGCCCGAGCGCCGCCACCCTGGTGCGGCTCGCGGCCGCGTTCGAGCTCACCCTCGCGACCCTGATCGCGCGCGCGGAGCGGCGCGGCCGGCGCGCTCGTGCGCGCCGCCGAGCAGCCGCGCTGGCGCGACCCGGCCAGCCGCTACGTCCGGCGCCAGGTCTTCGCGCGCGCCGAGCCCCCTCGAGCTGGTCGAGGTGAAGCTGCCCGCCGGGCACGCGTCGTCATGCCCGCCGAGTCCTACACGTTCATCCGCCAGCTCGTGTGGGTGCGGAAGGGCCGGCTCAGCTCGAGCCGAGGGCGACCGCGCCACGAGCTCGGCCCCGAGACTGCCTCGCGCTCGGCGAGCCGCGCGAAGACGACCTTCCCACAACCGCACGCGCGCGAGCTGCACGTACGTCGTGGCGCTGGTGCGGCGATGAGGTCGAAGTCCGCGAGCTCGACCCCGCGCGCGCACGCCACCACCGACGACGCTCGCGGCGCTCTTGGTCGAGTCACCGCGAGCGGCTCGTCGGTCGGCTTGCACCCGCTCGCGCCGGCGCGAGCGAGCGAGTGGTGGCAGCGAGCGCTCGACGACCGCCGCACGGCGGCGGATCGTGTTCAGGCGCTCGCGGCTCGGCGGCGCGCTCGCCGGCACGTGACGCTCTCCATCGCGACGCCGGAGAACCAGCCGCACCGCGCCGGAGATCATGAAGCTCAGGTCGGCCTCGCCTCCGCACCGCCGCAGCGGCGTCGGCGAGCGCTCATGGCCGCCGCCGAAGCGCGCGCCGCGCAGCTCGGCCGCACCCTGCTCGTGCTCGACACCGCTTGCGACGACGCCCGCCGCGCTCTACGAGCGGCCGCGGCTGGACCCGCGTCGGCGACATTCCGGACTACGCGCTCTTGGCCGAACGGCGAGCCCTGCGCGACCACGATCTACTGGAAGCGGCTGGCGCTGACCGATGGCGATCGAGCACGAGTACGTCCGCGAGCTCGACGGGCGCCCTCCTCTCGACGCGCGAGGATTCGAGCTGCGGCCGCCGCGACCGACGGACGCTGGGAGCCCTCTACGACGTCTATCGGGACGCCTTCTCGACCCGCACCTCGCGCTGCTGGACGGCCCGACGTGGATCGCGAAGTGGCCGCTCGACCCCCACTGCGCGCTGCGCCTCGGCGATCGCCCGCTCGGGGACGCTCGCGATCGGCTACCTGCTCTCGGATCTCGACGAGGCGCGTCCGGGGGAGGGCACGATCGCCCAGATGGGCGTTGCGTGGAGCACCGGCGCAACGGCGTCGGTCGCGCCCTCTCACCCAGGCGCTCGAGGCCTTCGCGCGCGATGGACTCATGCTTGCGCGGCTCCAGGTCGCTCCCGACAACGAGAAGCGCGATCCGTCTCTACGAGGCTCGGCTTCCGGCGGCGCTGACTACTGCATCCCGTACCGCCTGAGCTTCTTGTACAGGCACTCGCGCGTGATCCCGAGCTCGCGGGCGGTGACGATGCGGCGGTTCTGGTTGCGTTCGAGCGCGTGGCCGAGGTACCAGGCCTCGAAGCGCGCGACCGCGTCGCGCAGGGTCCTGCTCGTCTCCGCTTCGGGCAGCGGCGGCGCGCCGCCGCGCGAAGCGCGGCGAGAGCATGCGCGCGGTGATCTCGCTGCCGCTCTCGGCGTGCGTGACGATGCGCGCGACCTCGTTCTCGAGCTCGCGCACGTTGCCCGGCCACGGATAGGTCTCGAGCAGGTGGCGCGCGTCGGCGGCGACGCGCGCACAGCCCGGTGATCTCGCGGCTTCCGGCGAGGAACTGGAGCACCAGCGGGCACGATGTCCTCGGCGCGCGCGCAGCGGCGGCAGCGAGATCGGGAACACGTTCAGGCGGAAGTAGAGGTCGCGCGCGGAAGCGGCCAGCCTCGACCTCGCGCTCGAGCTCGCGGTTGGTCGCCGCCACGATGCGCGCGTCGACGGCCTGCTCGCGGTCGGCGCCGAGCGGGCGCACCGCGCCTTCCTGCAGCGCGCGCAGGAGCTTCACCTGGAAGCCGAGCGAGGTCTCGCCGATCTCGTCCGAGGAACAAGCGTCCCGCCGTTCGCCTGCACGAAGTGCCCGGCGCGAGCGCGGCTCGCGCCGGTGAACGCGCCGCGGTCGTGGCCGAACAGCTCGCTCTCGAGCAGGGTCTCGGGGAACGCGGCGCAGTTGATCGCCACGAACGGCCCGCGCGCGCGCCGGCCGCCGCGTGGATCGCGCGCGCGAGCACCTCCTTGCCCGTGCCCGTCTCGCCGAGCAGGAGCACCGGTCGCGTCGCTGCGCTGCGCCTTGCGCACGAGCTCCAGGCAGGCGCGCATGGCCGGGCTGCGCGCGGCGATCGCTCGACGCGGCGATGCGGCGGCGCGCGGCACGCGCGGCGACCAGCGAGCTCCGGCGACCGCGCGCGCAGGCTCGCGGCGCTCGACGCGTCGCGCACCACGATCTCCTGCACTCCGCATCGCGAACAGCTCCGGCGGCGCGCGCCACGTCGGGCGTGTCGACGAGCGCGATCACCGGCAGCCGGTTGCGGCGGCGCCGCAGCCAGCGCGCGTCGGCGAGCGCCGACTCGAGCTGCCCCGCGATCGAGACAGATCGCCCGGTAGCCGCGCGTGTCGAGCGCAGCCGCCGCGTCGTCGCGGTCGGCGACGAACGCGCCGTCGAGATGGTCTCGGCCGACGCATCGGACAGAAACAGAACTCGACTCTCCTCCATGACTCACCTCCGTCGGGGCACCGCCGGGGAGAGCAAGCTTGACATGCCCGCGAGTCGCGCCGGCTCTCGCCGAAGCGACTCATCGATCGACGGCGCGCTGGTGGCCAGACGCGCGCGGGTTAGGAGACCGCCGCTCCGGACCAGCTCCGCCAGCTCCGCCAACCCGTTCGCGCCGAAGAAGTGATCCGCCTTGGGAATCACGTCGAGGTTCTGCGCTGGGCAGGCCCCTCGAGCAGCGACGACAGCTCGTCGAGCGGAGCCAGCTCGTCGCGGCCGCCGGCGATCACGTGGATCGGGCCGCGGAAGTCCTCGAGCGAGAGCTCTCGACCATGCCGAGCCGGCGGCGCGACCAGGATCAGCTCCGAGACGCGCGCGTCGCGCAGGCCGATCCGCAGCGCGGTGGCCGCGCCGAACGAGTAGCCCGCCGCGACGACCGGCGGCGGCAGAGTGGCGGCCACCTGGTCGAGCGCCGCCAGGTAGTCCTCCTCCGCGGCGCTCCACTCGCCGGTCACGCGGCCCTGGCTCGCGCCGACGCCGCGCCAGTTGAAGCGCAGCGAGGCGACGCCGGCCTTGTAGAGCCCGTAGGCGATCTCGCTGACGACCGGGTTCTCCATGCTCCCGCCGTACTGCGGGTGGGGCGGCGCGACCACCGCGCCGCGCCCGGCGCCCTTCTGCCAGACGCCCTCGAGCGCGAGCCCGCCCGCGTTCACGTGCACCGGGACCATCTGTTCCTTCCAGGTCATCGCACACACGGGTAGCCGAGACAGCGTCCCGCTAGCGCGCGCGCTCGGCCTCGAGCAGCGCGTCGGCGGAGAGCGGCCCGAGCGACAGCTCACGCCCCAGCGCCTCGGGGTGTAGGTGGTCCCCGTGTCGAAGAGCTCGCGCAGCAGCCTCTCGCCCGCCCCGCGCAGCTTCCACGGCTCGCGCCCGAAGCGGACCCGCAGCGCGTGCGCGAGCTGCGCGCCCAGGCAGGCGCCGCGCAGCGCGTCGAGCGATTGCAGCGCGGGCCCGCACTCGGCCAGATGGCCGATTTCGGGGCGCGCGCGGCCAGTCGCCCGCTCGCTCTGCTCGGCCCACAGCTCGCCCAGACCTTCGGGCGCCGAGCCCGCGGGCAGCGCGGCCAGGCGCAGCTCGACCAGGACCCGCGCCGCCGTCAGCCGCAGCGCGCCGAGGCGCTGGCGGCGCAGCGCCGCGGCGAAGTGCGCGGGCGCAGCACCCGTGAGCGCCGCCCCGAGCCCGGGCTCGGCGAAGAGCGCGCGCAGGCACGCGCCGAACGCCGGGGTGAGACCCGGATCGCCGAGGCAGCGCCGCTCGACGGGAAGCGCGCGCCGACGTGTGCGCCAGGTGGAGCGCCTCGCCGGCCGCGGCGAAGAGCGCCGCGTACGCCTCGCTGCCGGCGGCGGGCGCGAACGCGAGCCAGACCTCGTCGGGAATGCGCGGCGCGCCCGCGAGTGGAACGCTCGGTTTGCCCGGCCGCGGCTCGGCGTCGATTCGAAGTCCCGGCGCGCGGCGAGCTCGAGGCGCATGCCCTCGAGCGCGAAGTCGAGGGCCGACTGCAGCGCGCGCGGCCGGAAGCTCGGCCGCGAAGCTCGAGTCCGAGCCCGGCGCCTGCCGCGCGTCGCGCCAATCCGACTCGCTCTGCACGAGCAGCTGCTCCGCCTCTGCGCGCCCCAGGCGGCGACCCCAGCGTCTGGGCGCAGCGCCTCCGCGAACGCGAGCGGGTTCGCGAAGCCGAGCCCGGCGAGCGCCGTGCCGCGCGCCGCGATCCGCTCCGCACGCAGCTCGTCCAGCTCGTCCGCGCCGGCTGCCGGCCGCGGTGCGGCGGGCGATGCGCTCGTCGTGCGGGCGCAGGGCGCGGGCGAGCGCCGCCTGCGCGAGCCCCAGCACGAAGCGGCGGCTGCTGCTCGCGCTCGGACCCGAGCCGCGCGGCCTCGGCGTCGGCGCGGGCCGCCGGCGAGCGCGGCCCCGCCCGTCACGTCGCCGAACTCGTCGTCGATCCGCTCGAGCTCGAGCTCGGCGCGTCGTGCCCAGGAGGTGCTCGAGCCGCGCGCGCTCGCGCGCCTCGCGCCAGGACTCGAAGCGCTCGCGCAGGTCGGCCATCGGCGGCGGATTCTAGGCTACCTTGCGCCGCGATGAGCGGAGCGAACCGCGCGCCGAGCTCCTGAGCGGCGCGTCATCTGGGAGGGCGGCGTCGGCTCTGTTCGGGCTCGACACCGTGGTCCTGCCGTCGGGCGAGCGCGTGACCTTGGCGCTGTTCAGGCACCCGGGCGCGTCGGCGGTGGTGCCGTTCCTCGACCGCGAGAACGTGGTGCCGCTGCGTCAGTTCCGGCACGCGGCGGGCGGCGTCATCTGGGAGGGTCCCGGCGGGCGAAGCTCGACCGCGGCGAGGACCCGGCGGTGTGCGCCGTGCGCGAGCTCGAGGAGAGACGGGCTGCCGCGCCGCCCGGGTCGTCCAGACCGGCGCGGTGCTGACCACGCCGGGCTTCACCGACGAGCGGATCCATCTGTTCTGCGCCTACGACCCACCCCGGGCCCGGCGGCGGCCGGAGGCGCACGAGCTGATCCGCACCGAGGTGGTCGGGCTCGAGCGGGCGCTCGTCATGATCGAGCGCGGCGAGATCGTCGACGGGAAGTCGATCGCCGCGCTGTTCCTGGCGGCGCGGCGCGGCCGGCCGGCGTGAGCGGCGGGCCCGGGCCGCTCGGGGTCGCGTTCACCGCGCACTGGCTGCCGCTCGAGGCGATCCTCCGACTCGCCAAACGGGCCGACGCGCTCGGCTACGCGCTGGTGCTGGTCGACGGCGACGCGGCCCTGCTGCCGGCGGGGCGTCCGGTTTACGATCCGACCGCGCTCCGGGCGGCGGCGCTGCTGGCGACGGAGCGCGCGCAGATCGGCGCGATCCACATCGCGCACTTCTGGAATCCGTTCCTGCTCGCGCGCAGTCTCGCGACCTTGCAGACGCTCGGTCGCGGGCGGGTCGTCGGGCTGTTCGGCGTCGGCGCGGGCCGCGCCACTGCCGCGATCGGTCTGCCCCAGCCCGACCCAGGTGAGCGCATCGCGCGCCTCGACGAGCTGCTCGGCCAGCTGCGCCCGCTGCTCGCCGGCGAATCGGTGAGCCGCGCCGGCCGCTTCGCCTCGCTCGAGGCGGCGGCGATCACGGCGCCGCCGCAGCCGGTGCCGCTCGCGGTCTCGGCCGCGTCGCCGCGCGCGCTCGAGCTGGTGCGCCGCCACGCCGACATCTGGGACGCGAACGTGCCGCCGCTCCGCGCGCGCTTCGCGCCGCTGCGCGAGGCGCTCGGCCGCGCGCTCCGACCTGGATCTGGGTGTTCGCGCGGCCCGGCGCGCACGCGCGACGACGCGCTGCGCGACTACCGCCGCCACGTGCCCTGGTTCCGCGACCTGCCGCCCGACCAGGCCGCCGACGCGGTCCTCTGGGGCGAGCCGGCGCGCTGCCGCGAGCGCCTCGCGCAGATCCGCAGCGAGCTCGAAATCAGCTTGCCGATCGCGGATCTCGCCGGTCTTTCCGAGGCTGAAGCGGCGCGCGCGCTCGAGGCGCTCGCCGAGGCGCCGTCGGTGGGAATGACCCAGCCTTCGCAGGCGATGTACGGACGAAACCGCGGCCCGATGAGCCAGAGCGGCATCCCCGGCATGACGCCGATGGTTCAGCGCATCGTGATCGCCAACAGCGTGATCTGGCTGCCGCAGATGGTCGGCGAGCGGGTCGGCGCTGAACCTCACCGGCTTCGGCGAGGTCAGCGTGAACGGCTTCGTCGACGGTCTTCGGATCTGGGAGCCGTTCACCTACATGTGGCTCCACTCGACCCAGAACATCCTGCACCTGCTGTTCAACATGCTGTTCCTGTGGATGATCGGGCCGCAGCTCGAGATGGTCTGGGGCTCGCGGCGCTTCCTGCGCTTCTACCTGCAGTGCGGGATCGGCGCAGGCTTCGTGATCCTGGGCTGGAACGCGCTGTGCTCGCTGTGGAATCCGGTACGCCTGGTACGACGCGAACGGTGGGTGCGTCCGGCGCGATCTACGGCGTGACCACCGCCTTCTCGCTGCTCTGGCCCGGATCGCACGATCATGCTTGTTGATCCCGCCGATCCCGATCCGCGCGATCTGGTTCGTGCCGCTCCTGCTCGCGATGGACACGCTGCTCGGCAGCCGCAACGTGAGCGTGATCGGCCACCTGGGCGGAGCGGTCGTCGCCTGCGGCGCTCCTGCGCACGGAGCTGCGCGCGGCGCTCAACATTCGCTCGCTGCGCTACCGCTGGCATCGCACTGCGCATGCGGAGTCGACTCCGCGCGGTGCGCCGCGACGAGTGGGAGAAGCGCCGCAACGACGACCAGCGGCCCAACTGACCAGTCGGGCCAGAAAGTCGAAGGGTCCTGCGACGTGAATCGCAGGACCCTTCCGCTGCACTCTGCTGGCGACGTTTCTCTCCGACCCGCGGGATAGAGCGATCCGACTCGCGACTACGACCTTCCGACCTGCGACCCCGGCCTGATCACCCGCCGATGTGAGCTGAAGCTTTCCCCGCCACCGCTCACCCGCCACCGACGGGCGGATTCTATTTTTCTGATCCGCGCGGTGTCAATCGCGATTCGAGCGCGACGACGAGCTCGACGTGGTGCGTCTGGGGCAGCGCGTCGAGCAGGACGAGTCGCGCGATGCGAAAGCGCGCGCCGATGCGCGCGAGATCGCGCGCCAGGGTGGCCGGCTCGCACGAGACGTAGACCAGCCGGCGCGCGCCGCAGTCGCGGATCGCATCCGACACATTATTGTGGCAGCCGGTCCGCGGCGGGTTGAGCAGCACGAGCTCCGGCCGCGCCGCGCGAGCTCGCGCGGCGCCCAGCCTCCGCGGCGGCCGCGACGACCTCGGCCGGCGCGTTGCGCGCGCGCGCTCGCCGCGCCCGCAGGCGAGCGCTCGACCGCGACCACGCGCGCGAAGCCGCTCGCACAGTCCGGCGGTGTAGAAGCCGACTCCGCAGTAGAGCTCGACGCGCGCCGCAGCGCCGCGCCCGCAGAGCTCGAGCACGGCCGCCTGCCAGCGCCTCCCAGAGCGAGCGATTCGCCTGGAAAACGCACCCTTGCCGATCTCGAGCCGGCGTCCCGCGAGCTCGGCGATCGGGCCGACGCCGCGAGATCTCGAGCTCGCCCTTCCCGGCGGGCGGCGCCGCCCGCACGCGCTCGAGCTCCGGCTTGGGTCGCGGGTCGAGCACCGCGCAGCGCGCGACGTCCACCACCTCGTGCGAGCCGCGCGCGCGGAACCCGATCGCGACCGCGCTCGAACGCGAGCCGCGCGCGCGCGCGATAGCCGAGCGCGCGCGGCGACGCGACGACTTCGATCTCGGGCAGCGCCGCGCGGTGCGCGATGCGCCGAGCGCAGCGCGCGCGATCGCGACCCGCGCGCGGAGCTGCGCCGACTCGTCGAGGTGCAGCCACGTGCAGCCGCCGCAGCGGCCGTAGTACGGGCACGGCGCGCTGCGTCTCGACGGGCCGGGCGAAAGCAGCTCCGACGATCTCGGCGCGCGCGAAGCGCGGCCGAACCTGGGTCACCCGCGCGCGCACGCGGTCGCCGGGCGCGGCGAGCGGCACGAACACGGCGAGTCCGTCGAGCCGGCCGACGCCGTCGCCTCCCGCCGCGAGCGCCTCGATCGCGAGCTCGAGCTCGGCGCCGGGCGCGACGGCTCAAGGCGCCGGGCGGACCACGCGGCTGGTCGAGCCGACGCGCAGCTCGACGGCCCCGGGCTCGATGCGGAAGACGAGCACGCCGCCGACGATGTCGCCCTCGTGCGCGTCGGCGACGTTCTGCTGCGCGAACCGCAGACTCGCGGCGCGCCGCTCGGCGCAGCGGGTGCCAGCGGATGCTCTGACGCGCACCTCGGGAAACGCGGTCGGCGCAAACCCGTCGGACGCGGCGGCCGAGTGGGTAGTCGGGCGGCGGCTCGCGGCGGGCGGGCGCGGGCGGCGGCGCTGGCTTCGCCTTGGGCGCGGGCTTCGCTTGGCCACCGGCTTGGCGCGGGCGCGACGAGCGGGTGCGGCTGCGGCCTGGGCGCCTGCGGCGCCGGCATCGTGCGCCGGCGGGTGCGAGGCGGCGGCGGCGGACGGCTGGTGCGATCCACTGCCGTCGGGCGGCTCCGCGTCGGCCGCCGTCGTGTCGCGTCGGCGGCATCGCGCCGCAGCCTTGCGCCTCGGCTTGCTGGCGCTCCGCCTCGGCGGCTGCGGCGGCGCGGCGCACTTCCTCGAGCCGGGCGCGCTCGGCCGCGGCCTCGTCGGCGTTCTGCACGCCGGCAACGTCGGGCGGGCGGATTCGGCGACGCGGCGACCGGTGGCGGCGCTTCGCCCGCCGCCGCTTCGCGCGCCGCGGTCTCGCGCTCCAGCTCGTCGAGCTCCGCCTCGGTCGGGAATGTCGCCCGGCTGGCCCTGCGCCTGGCTCGGCGGCGACCTCGGCGGGCGCCGCCGGCGCGCGGGTGAAGACGCCGCGCTTGTAGATGCCAGAGTGCCGCCGACGCCGACGAGGATCGCGAGCGCCGGCGGCGAGCACGCCGAGCGCGAGACCGCGCCGCGGCGGCGAGCGGCGCGGCTGCGGCGTGCGGGATCTCGTCGGTCACCGAGCCGCGCAGGTCGCGCGACGGGTTCGCGGCCGTGCGCTCGCGCTGCTAGCTTGCGCAGCGCGTCGAGGATCGTGCTCACGAGTCGTCTCCCGCCGTGTACAGGCGCGGAGTCGTGTAGTCGAGCGCCTGGTACAGGGCGATCAGCGTCTCGGGGCCGACCGCTGCCGGTCGGCTCGAGCGAGCTCTGCCGCTGGAACGCGCTTGCACCGCGGCGACGGTGAGCTCGTCGTACTGGTCGCTGGCGTCGCCGCGCGTGGAGCTCGCCGAGCTCGGAGAGCCGCGCCTGCAGCCAGCGCACCGCGCGGGCCCTTCATGCCGGGCTCGAGCGCGGGCAGCGACTCGAAGTTCGTCCACAGATAGAACACGCGTCCGGTCCAGAGCGCGCTGCAGGTCGGCGCGGCCGTACTCGATCTGGTCGCTGCCCATCGCGAGCAGCGCGCGGCCGGAGTCGTCCATGCCGACCAGCGCCGCGTAGCGCGCGTTCGCCGGGCCGCGCGGCTCGAGCTCGAGCGATCGCCGGCAGGTCGAGCGCCGACAGCATCTCGGGCGTGGCGTGCGGTCGCGAGCACGCAGAGAGCGGCGAGATCGAGCGCACCGCGTCGGGGTAGAGGTTGGGGTCGAGCGTCGCCGCCGATCGTCTGCCGGTAGCCCCAGGCCGCCGAGCAGCGCTTCGAGCGCACGGCCGCGCTCGCGTTGGTGGAGAGGTCGTCGATGCGCGGCGGAAGCGGCGCGGGCACCAGCGGCGAGATGGCCGAGACCGGCGCCAGGCTGCGCGGCGGCGGGCGTCGCCGCCGCGGCGGGCGCGGCGGCCGGATCGCGCGCGCGGCAGGAACGCGGTGGCGAGGAAGCCCGCGCCGATTCCCGCGACGACCAGAGCCGCCGCGAGCCCGCGGCGCAGCCCGGTCGCGGCGCGCCAGCCGCCCAGCTCGGTCGCCGGCAGCTCGCGGGCCGCCCGGCGCACCAGGCGCGCGTCGACCTCGCGTCGCCCTTCGGTGTAGGCCGCGAGCAGCGCCCGGTCGGCCAGCGCGTTGATCAGGCGCGGGATCCCGCGCGAGGCGCGGGTCAGCGCGCGCGTGCCGCCGCTCGTGAACAGCCGCGGATCGGCGAGGCCCGCCACGCGCAGCCGGTGCTCGACGTACTCGCGCGACCTCGGCGCGCGAGAGCGGCGCAGCGACCAGCGCACGGTGATGCGCTGGCGCAGCTGGCGCAGGTCGGAGCGCGACAGGTTCTCCTCGAGCTCGGGCTGTCCGATCAGCACGATCTGCAGGAGCTTCGCGCGATCGGTCTCCAGGTTGGAGAGCAGCCGCACCTCGCTCGAGCACCGCGGGGTCCAGGTTCTGCGCCTCGTCGATCACCAGCAGCACGCGCCGTCCGGCGGCGTTCTTCTCGACGAGAAACTGGTTCAGCGCGTCGAGCAGATCCGTGCGCGTGTGCACGCGCGGTGGGCAAGCCGAACTCGCGGTTGATCGCCGCGAGCAGCTCCACTTCGCTCGGGCTCGGATTGAAGATGTAGGCGATCTCGGCGTCGCTGCCGATCCGGTCGAGCAAGGTGCGGCACAGGGTGGTCTTGCCGGTGCCGACCTGGCCGATCACCTCGATGAAGCCCTCGCCCTCCTCGATCCCATACAGAAGGTGCGCGAGCGCTTCGCGGTGCGACGCGGACAGGAACAGATACCGGGGGTCGGGCGCGAGCGAGAACGGCTTCTCGCGCAGTCCGAAGAACCCCGTGTACATGGCGGCTCCGCTCCTAGCCCGGCCCGGCTTCGCCGGGTGGTTGGGCAGGGTGATATTCTGCGCCGCGTATGTCCAACCCTATCCGCACGGTCGGTGCGGACGCCGGCGCGACTCTGTGCAAGCTGGTCCTCCCGGCTGAGACCGAGTTTCACGCGGTGAAATTCCCCTCCGGCGACATGGCCGCCCTGCGCGCCTGTCTCGACGAGTGGAAGCCGCACCGGCTGGTCGCCACGGGCGGCGGCGCGGCGCGGCTGGCGCGCGAGCTCAACGGGCTCGAGGTCCACACGGTGCCCGAGTTCGCGGCTTGGGCGCGCGGCGCGCCCTTGCTCGCCGCGCGAGTCGGGCTGGAGTTGCCGGAGACGTATCTGCTGGCCGTGGTGGGCACCGGCACCTCGGCGCTGGCGCTGGGACCCGACGGCGCCAAGCGGGTCGGCGGCAGCGCGCTCGGCGGCGGCACCTTGCTCGGGCTGGGGCGGCTCCTGCTCGGGGTCGACATCGTTCGACGAGATCTGCGCGCCTCGCGCGCGCGCGGCGACCGCCGCAAGGTCGACCTCCTGGTCGGCGACATCTACCCCGGCGGCGAGATCCCGCTGCCCAAGGAGCTGAACGCGGCGAGCTTCGCCAAGCTCGCGTCGCGCGAGCCGCCCGACATCGCCCACGCGCTGGTCGGCATGCTCGGGCGAGAACTCTGGGTCTGATCTGCGGGAGCCTGCGCGCGAAGCTGCGGCGCGCAGGCGCCGTCGTCTACTGCGGCTCGACCTCTGCTGCACAACCGCGAGCTGCAGGAGATCCTGAGCTGGGTCACGCTGACGCAGGGCGCGCAGGCCGCACTTCCCGCAGGACGGCGCATTCTGCGGCGCGCCTCGGCGCGGTCGCGATGTTCGACGGCAGCGGAGCTCATCGGAGCTAGATCGCCTCGTCCCGCTTTCGTTCCACCCGGTTCAGCCGATCGCGCAGCACCTTCATCTCTTCGCTCGCCTGCGCCAGCCGCTCCTCGAGCGCGACCCGCGCGCGGACCTCGTCGTCCAGGCGCTGCTCGAGCACGCTTGCGGCGTCGGCCGCGCGGCGCACGTCCTCGTCCGAGAAGTCGTCCGCGGCGTCTACACCGTTCTGCGTCGAGACGGCGCGGGCGCGCTGAGCCGGCGGCTGCGATCCGCCGCGCTCCGCGCGCGCGCAAGACGAGCGCGAGCGCGCCCAGCCCAGCGCCGCCGAGCAGGACCGCGAGCATCGAGCGGCCACGGGAAGCTCTCGGGCGGGACCGCTTCGGTCTCGGGCGCGGGCGGCGCCGGCTCGCGCGGCTCCGGCGCTGCGCGGGCTCGGGCTCGGGGGCTCGGCGGCTGCTCGGGCTCGGCCTGCAGGCTGCGGCTGCCGGCGCGACCTCCGGCGGAGCTTCGGCCTGCGGCGCGGTCTGCGCCGGCGCGGGCGTGGGCTGCGGGTTGCGGCGCTGGAGCTCGGGCGCCGGCGCGGGCTCGGGCTTGGCCGAGCGGCGGGCGCCGGCTCCGGCTCCGGCTCGGGTCTCGGCTCCGGCTCGGGCTCGGCCTGCGAGGGCGGCGGTCGCGACTGGCGATCGCGGGCGCGAGCGCCTGCACGCCCGGGCGGCGCCTTGAACTCGGCCGTCGCCGGGCGGGGCCACGTCGATCACCAGCCGCGGCGGCTTGGACAACAGGTAGGCGCGCACGCGCCGCTCGCGCGGCTCGAGCAGCACGCGCGTGCCGCCGCGCATCGGCGTCACCGCGATGTCGCCGACCCGCTCGAGCTTGGTCTTGATGACGCGGCTGCGGATCGGATCGGCCGACAGGTAGAAGCTCTCGGCGCCCGGCTCGGGTCCGCGCTCCCACGCGATCTCGGCCGGCCCGTCGAGCTTCGATCACCACGCGGTCGTAGCCGGGTGCGCGCCGACGCGGACGTCGCGCAGGATCGTGCTCGTGCTGCTCTGCGCCGACGCGCGCGCGGCGAGCGCGGCGAGCGTGGCGAGCGTGACCAGACACGACAGCGCGCGTCCCATGAGCCCTCCACATCACGAGTCGGCAAGTAGCGCCGGAACTATAGTCGGTGCGGCTGGTATGATCGCGCTCATGGCCCTCCGTACACCGATCTGCGACTTGCTCGGCATCGAGTTCCCGATCGTGCTCGCCGGCATGGGCGGCGCGAGCACGCCCGGCTCGCCGCCGCCGTCTCGAACGCCGGCGGGCTCGGCATCCTCGGCGCCGCCGGCTGCCAGCCCGACGAGCTGCGCGCCTGGATCGCCGAGACGCGCCGCCTGACCTCGAAGCCGTTCGGCGTGGACACGCTCCTGCCCGCCGTCGGTGCGGCGCTCGAAGCCCGAGGGCGCGAAGGGCCCGTCGCCGATGGACGCGCTGCCGAAGCTGCAGTCGTTCGCGCGCGAGTTCATGGAGAAGGAAGGGCTCGTGCTGGCGCAGGCGCCCCGCCCGGCGGAGCCGCGCCCCGGAGGCCGGCGCGCGCCGGCTGCAGCCGCTCAGCAAGGAGTTCTTCGAGGCCCAGATGGAGGTCGTGGTCGAGGAACGCGTTCCGGTGTATGCCGCCGGGCTCGGCGACCCGGGCCCGTGGATCGACCGGCTACACAAGAACGGGACGGTCGTGATGGCGGTGGTCGGCGCGGTCCGCCACGCGCGCAAGGTCGCCGAGAGCCGGGTCGACATCATCGTCGCGCAGGGTCACGACGCGGGCGGCCACAACTCGCCGGTCGGCACGATGGCGCTGATCCCCCAGGTGGTCGACGCGGTCGGCCCGATCCCGGTGCTCGGCGCGGGCGCCATCACGGACGGCGCGCGGCGTGGCGGCCGCGCTCATGCTCGGCGCCGCCGGCGCCTGGATCGGCTCGGCGTTCCTCGCGACCGAGGAAGCCGGCATCCAGGACTTCCAGAAGCAGGCGATCGTGGACAGCGACGAAGAGGGCACGGTCGTCTCGCGCTCGGTCACCGGGAAGCCCGCCGCGCCTGATCCGCAGCAAGTGGACCCAGGCCTTCGCCGACAGCGGCCTCGAAGCCCTGCCCATGCCCTTCCAGAGCATGGTCTCCCAGCCGGTCCTGGTCGCCGGCATGATCGGCCGGCGCAAGGACATCGTCCCCGGCTTCGCCGGCCAGGGCATCGGCATGATCAAGAAGGTCCAGCCCGCCGCCGCAGTCCTGCGCGAGATCGTGGCGGGCGCGGAGCGCGCGCTCAGCCGGCGCCGCCAAGTCCTACAGAGCTAGAGCCAAGCAGCTTTTGCCGATTCGGCGCGCCACCACAGTGGACCTTCGCGCGCGGGGTGGGGGCATCGGGCTCGACGAGCTTAGGGTGTCTTCACCCTGCGTAGGAGAGCCCGCGCCCCCACCCCGGCGCGCCTCGACGTCGCGGTTGACCGCAAGCACCGATTGAGGTAAAACTCAGGCCCCCATGTACGCGGTAGTTCGATCTGGTGGAAAGCAGCTGCGCGTGGTCGCCCGGCGACGTCGTCGACGTCGAGCTGGTCGAGCGGCGAGCCCGGCGAGCAGATCGAGCTCGGCGAAGTCCTCATGGTCGGCGGCGACACAGGTCATGGTCGGCAAGCCCACCGTCGCCGGCGCGAAGGTCCTGGCGCAAGATCGAGGGCGACTCGGCCGGCCCGAAGATCCGCATCTTCGCGTACTAGCGCCGCAAGCGCTATCGCCTGACCAAGGGCCACCGCCAGCACTTCACCCGCGTGCGCATCGAGTCGATCGAGGTCTGAAATGGCGCACAAGAAGGGTCAGGGCAGCACCGCAACGGCCGCGCGACAGCAACTCCCAGCGGCGTGCGGCACCAAGGTGTACGGCGGCGAGAAGGTCAACGCCGGCCAGATCCTGGTCCGCCAGGTCGGGTACCGTGATCCACCCGGGCCGCGGCGTGGGAATCGGCCGCGACTTCACCCTGTTCGCCCTGCGCGACGGGGTCGTGCGCTACTCCGACAGCCGCAACCAGAAGCACGCTTCGGTGGTGCGATCCAGGGTAGCTCTCCGCCGCGCCCGCCTGCCGCTAGAATGTCCGCGGCGATGTCCGCCCCCGACTTCATCGATCGAGTGCCGCATCTTCGTCCGCAGCGGCGACGGCGGCCGCGGCTGCTGCTCGTTCCGGCGCGAGAAGTTCGTGCCGCGCGGCGGACCGGACGGCGGGAACGGCGGCCGCGGCGGCTCGGTCCGCGGCGTGATCGCCGACCGCCAGCTTGCGCCACCCTGCTCGACACCCGCCACCGCAAGTTCTACCGCGCGGCGCGCTGGCGCCCACGGCTCGGGTGCGCGCAAGGACGGCAAGTGGGGCGAGGACGTCGAGGTCCGCCTGCCGCCTCGGCACGGTGGCGAAGAACGACGAGACCCGCGAGGTGCCTGGTCGAGCTGATCGAGGACGGCCAGAGCTGGCTCGCGGTCGAGGGGCGGGCTCGGCGGGCGCGGCAACGCCGATGTTCGCGACCTCGACCAACCAGGGCGCCGCTCACCGTCGAGCCCGGGCCAGCGAGGGCGAGGGCGCTGGCTGCGGCTCGAGCTCAAGGTGCTGGCCGACGTCGGGCTGATCGGCTTTCCGAACGCGGGCAAGTCGACCTTCATCTCGCGTGCTCTCCGCCGCGCGGCCGAAGATCGCGAGCTACCCGTTCACCGACCCTGCAGCCGCACCTGGGCATGGTCGAGCACAGCGGCGCGCGCTCCTGGTGATCGCCGACATTCCCGGCCTGATCCCGGGCGCGCACAAGGGCGCTGGGCCTCGGCCACCGCTTCCTGCGCCACGTGGAGCGCACGCGCGGTGGCTGGTGCACCTGCTCGACCCCGAGCCCGTGCCTCGCCGGCGGCGACGCCGAGCGCAGCCCCGAACGCGACTACGACTGCGCTGCGCGCGAGCTCGCCGGCGTACTCGGAGGACCTCGCCAAGCGACACGAGCTGGTGTGCATCTCCAAGGCCGGACCTCGTGCCCGACCCGGCCGAGCGCGCGTTGCTCGGCCGAGCCGCTGCTGCGCCGCGGGCTCGGCGGTCCACTGGGTCTCGGCCGCGACCGGCGAAGGCCTCGACCCGGTGCTGCAGGCGCTCGGTGCGGCGAGGTGGGCAAGAAGTGAAGCGCGGCCGATCTCGCCCGCGCGCGGCGGGTCGTGGTGAAGCTCGGCACGTCGCTCGCTGCGCGCCGCAGACGGGCGGCGTGCAGGCCGGCCGCTTCGCCGCGGTCGCGCGCCAGGTCGCCGCGGAGATGCGCGCGGGCCGCGAGGTCGTGGTCGTGTCGTCGGGCGCCGTCGGCCTGGGCACGCGCCGGCTCGGGCTCGCCAAGCGGCCGAGCCTTCGATTCCGGGCAAGCAGGCCGCGGCGGCGATCGGCCAGATCGACCTGTGCCGCCGCTTCGAGCGCGCGTTCGCGCGCGAGAAGCTCCTGGTCGGCCAGATCCTCGCTCGACCACTCACGGCTTCGTGGACCGCGAGCGCTTCCTGAACGCGCGCCGCACGCTGGCGCAGCTGCTCGGCGACGGCGTCGGTGCCGCTCATCAACGAGAACGACTCGGTCGCGACCGAGGAGCTGCGTGCTTCGGCGACAACGACCAGCTCGCCGCGCAGGTGGTGAACACCTGCGGCGCCGACCTCTTGATCCTGCTGCACCGACATCGACGGGCTGCGCGACGGCGATCCGCGCGCCGGCCGCGCCACGCGGGTCGCCGAGGTCGAACGACGTGATCGCCGCGCGTGCTCGCGCTCGCCGGCGGCGAGGGCTCGGCGCTCCGACCGGCGGCATGCGCTCGAAGCTGCTCGCCGCGCGCGCGGCCGCGCGCTTCGGCGTGCCGACCGTGATCGCCGACGGCCGCCGCCGGGACGTGCTGCGCCGGATCTGGCCGGCGACGACGTCGGCACCCTGGTGCGCCCGGCCGAGGACCAGCTCTCCTCGCGCAAGCACTGGATCGCTGTTCACGCTGAAGCCGCGCGGCGCGCTCGTGCTCGACGCGGGCGCGGTGCGCGCGCTGCGCGAGCGGCGCGCCAGCCTGCTGCCCGCGGGCGTGACCGGACGTTGCAGGGCCGCTTCGGCGTCGGCGATCTGTCGCGTGCCTCGCGCCCGAAGGCGACGAGGTCGCGCGCGCGGACTCGTCTCGTACGACGCGCGCGAGATCGGCCGGATCCGCGGGCCAGAAGACCGCGCAGATCCAGACCGTGCTCGGCTACTCGAACGGCGACGAAGTGATCCACAGAGACAACCTTTGATCGTGTTCTGATCGGCCATGCGTGCCGCGAGCCGCCGCGCTTGATCCGATCTCCTTCCGGGAGCGCACGGCTCTACGTCTACAACCGCGACGCCCGACTTCCCGTCGATGTCTCCGTGAACGGCCACGCGCTGGGCGTGCTTCGCGACAAGGAGTACGTTGACCGTCTGCCTCGCGCCGGGCAGCTATCAGCTGGGCAGCGAACGTCTCGATCCTGAGTGAGGGATCCATGCCGCCTCGCGAAGGAGATCCACCTGACACGCGGGTAGCGCCACCTTCTGTGAGTACGCCATCGTCGAGGCCCCGGAATTACGCGGCGATCTTCCCCGGCGGGACCGAAGCCAAATGCCTGCGCAGCCGCGACCTGAGCCGTCTTCGCCCTGCGCGAATGCCACCGCGCCACGGTGCTCGAGGACGCTCTCTGGCAACCGTGAAGGGCTCACGCGCCGGGAGAGCACCGCGCCGCGGCGCTGGTCGTCTTCCGTCAGCCTGGCGCTGCTCGACGCGCAGGTCGACGGCGACGCGGCTGATCGCGTACCGGTTCTTCTACCACTTCGTGTTCTTTCGTGGTGTCGCTCGCGCAGCTCGGGCTGGCGGCGGCGGGCGCGTGGGTCTACGCGTCGCGCCGGTCCGAGCTGGCGCGAGCGACGAGCTCGTGCCGTGGCTGCCGTGGCGCTCGCGGGGCTGCCGCTCGTGGTGCTCGGCTGCTACGCGTGGCTCGGGCCCGCGCCGAACCTCTCCTTCGGCAAGGTCGACGGCGCGGCCGCGTACGGCTACCTGACGCTGCTCGCGCTGGGGCTCGTCGCGCTGAATCTCTGCGGCGGCATGGCGCTCACGTTGCTCTTCACGATCCGGCGGAACGAGATCGGAGCGGCTCTACGCGGCGCCGACCTCGCCGGCGCGGCGCTCGGCTGCGCGGCGTCGGTCGGGCTGATGATGCGTCGCGGGGCCGATCCGCGCTTCCTCGCGGCGGGCGTCGCGGCGCTGGCGGCGGCCGCGGTGCTCGGCCGCCGGGAGCGACGCGGACGGCCGCGCGTGCGTCGGAGCGGCGCCGCGCTCGTCGCGCGTCGGGTCTCGTGCTCGGCGCGCTGCTTCCCCGCGGCGTTCGATCCGTACGTCGCGCTGCCGCAGGTGCGCGCAGCGCATCCAGCGCTTGGAGTGGAACCACCTGGCGCCGCACCGTACGCTGCGCGCGCCGGGTCGCTACGTGATCGACGGCGACGCCTCGACCGACGTGCTCGAGGACATCGCGACCGCAGCCCGCGCCCGAGTACACGCTCGATGAAGCAGGACGCCCGACGTCGCGGTGCTCGGCGTCGGCGCCGGGCCCCAGCTGCCGGTCGCGCTGCAGCACAGGACGCGGCGTCGGTGCTCGCGGATCGACATCAACCCGACGATCCTGCGCTGGGACGCAGAACGACGACCGCGCCGCGAACTTCAGGCATCTTCAGCGACCCGCGCGTGACCGTCGAGCGTCGGCGAGGCGCGCCACCCGCTGCGCTCCGTCGCCGCGCGAGTTCGACCTCGTGGTGATGCACGCGATCGACACCTGGACCGCGTCGGCGCAGGGCGCATACAGCCTGTCCGAGAACTTCCTGTACACGCGCGAGGCGATGCGCGACTGCCTCGACGAAGCTGAAGCCGGGCGGCGTCGTCGTCGATCCGCCGCTGGCATGTTCTGGCCGCCGCGCGAGACGCTGCGCCTGTTCACCACCGTGCTCGACGCGCCTCGAGCGCGCGGGCGCGCGCGGCCCGAGTCGCAGGTCGTCGTGCTCTGCCCGCCGCGCCGACTTCCGCGACCCGTCGCTGCAGGTCTGGGGCTTCCTGCTGCTTCTCGAACACCCTGATCGACGGCGACGCGGCTCGCGCGGCTCGACCGCTACGTGCACGACCAGCGGCTGGGCCTACCTGTACCGGCCCGGGATCGGTGCTCGAGACGCCGTTCCTCGGAGTACGCGCGACGCGAGCGATCGCGCCAGGCGTTCCTCGCGGCCTACCCGTACATCGTGACACCGGCCAGCGACAGCAACCCGTTCTTCTTCCAGTTCACGCTGCCCTGGTCGGGCGTGGTCGAGCGCAGCACGCGGCCTCGAAGGCGGTCGTACACGCAGAGCTCGCTCCTCCTCCTGCTCTGCCTCGGGGTGACCGTGGCGCTGACCGTCGGCGCTGCTCGGCACGCCGCTCTATCTGCGCCGACGCGGACGCTGCGCGGCGACCGCGCGCTCGCGCCGTCGCTCGTCTACTTCGCCGCGCCTCGGCCTGGGCTTCATGGCCGTTCGAGCTGCCGGCGATCCAGATCATGACCCTCGTTCCTGGGCCATCCGACCTACGCGCTGTCGGTGGTGCTCGCGGGGCTGGCTCGCCGGCGCGGGAATCGGCAGCGCCTGGATGGGCCGGGCCAGCCCGCGCGCCGAGGCTCGTCGCGCTGTGCGCGGTGATCGGCCTGGCGCTCGCGCGCCGCCGCGCTGTCCTGCTCCCGGGCGTGCACGCGCTGATCCAGCTCCCCACCGCGCGCGCATGGCGCTGACCGCGGCTCTGCGTGGTCGGCATCGGAGATCCCGCTGGGCATGCCGCTCGTCGCCGGGATTCGCCTGCTCGATCCGGCGCGCCCCGAGCAGGTCGCCTGGGCCTGGGCGGTGAACGGCGCGTCGGCGGTCGTCGGTTCGTGTCTCCTGATGATCGCGATGGTCCACCAGTGGCAGCACCGATGGCGTTCCTGATCGCCGCCGGCAGCTTCTGGTCGCACCGATTGCGCGCGCTCCTCGCGGCCGGCGCGCGGACACAGATGACTCGCCGCGCGACTCTGTGCGCTGCCGCGCGCTCCCACTCGCCGCGGCGGGCTGCGCGAGCTCGGGTCCGCCGCTCCGACCGCTACGCGCCTTCGATCCCGTCGGGCGAGGGACGCCTCTGCGTGCGCCAGCCGCCGCGGCGGCGATCGCGCCTCGGCCGAGGTCGTCTGGCTGTCCGGCCACGAGCTTGCGAAGGTCGGGGCCGGCGTAGTCGTCTCGATCGCCATCGCGCCGGGCCGCTACACCTCTTCACGTTCGACCTGACGGGGCCTGCGGCAGGCGGACTTCGCGACCGGCGGATCCACGTCCGCGCCGGCCAGGCGGTCTTCTACTGCGGCGCTACCTGCCGGACCGGGAGTACGACAGAAGACCAAGTGCTCACAGCACGGAAGAGAGACAGAGAGGGGACCACGACTAGGCCTGCGGCGTTGCAGCCAGACGCGGCCCAACGCCGACCCGGCGCAGGAGGGGCTCCTGATTTCGCCGCGTTCTTCTGGGGGCTTCGCCCCGAAGCCCCGGAATGCCGCTGAGATAGGAAGGCGATGACCCAGGCCGAACTGGTCGCCGATCTCGTGCGCCGGGCCGGGGCCGCTTCCGAGCGGCTGGCCGAGCTGCGCACGGACGTGAAGGATGCCGCGACTGCGGCAGGCCGCGGACGCCCTCGAGGACGCCTCGTGCGCTCGATCCTGCGGGCCAACGCCCAGGACCTGGAGGCCGGCTCGCGCCCGGGGCCTCGATGCGCCCCTGCTGCGACCGCGCTGACCCTGAACGCCGGAGCGGATCGCGGCCATGGCTGCCGGCCTGCGCGAGGTCGCCGCCCTGCCCGACCCGGTCGGCGAGATCACCCGGATGTGGAACCGGCCGAGCGGCCTGCAGGTCGGGCGCATGCGGATTCCCTCGGCGTGATCCTGGTGATCTACGAGTCGCGGCCGAACGTGACCTGCGCGACGTCGCGGCGCTGTGCCTGCAAGACCGGCAACGCCGCGATCCTGCGCGGCGGCTCCGAGGCGCTGCACTCGAACCGCGCCATCGCCGACGTGCTGCGCGATGCGGTCGCGCCGCGCCGGGGTCGTGCTCGAGGACGCGGTGCAGCTCGTGGCCAGATCCCGAGCGCGAGCTCGTGGACCTCCTGCTCGCGCGACGACGCGATCGACCTGGTGATTCCCGCGCGGCGGCGAGAGCCTGATCCGGCGGGTGGTCGAGCAGTCGCGGATCCCGGTGATCAAGCACTACCAGGGCATCTGCCACGTGTATCTCGACGAGTTCGCCGAGCCGAAGATGGCGCGCGAGATCGCGGTGAACTCGAAGGTGCAGCGCGTGTCGGTGTGCAACTCGGCCGAGACCTTGCTCGTGCACGCGGCGCTCGCGGACAAGGTGCTGCCCGACGTGCTCGGCGCGCTCGCCGCACACGGCGTCGAGCTGCGCGGCTGCGCGCGCACGCGCGAGCGCTTCCCGCAGGCCGCTCGCCGCCACGGACGCGGACTACCACACCGAGTGGCTGGCCAAGGTCATGTCGGTGCGCATGGTCGACTCGATGGACCAGGCGATCGAGCACATCCGCAAGTACGGCACGAACCACACCGAGACGATCGTCACGCAGGACGTCGGCGCGCGCGCGAGTTCGTCCGCCGGGTGAACTCGAGCTCGGTGTTCGCGAACGCCAGCACGCGCTTCTCGGACGGCTTCCAGCTCGGCCTGGGCGCCGAGGTGGGCGTGTCGACGACCGAAGATGCACTGGTACGGGCCGATGGGCCTCGAGGGGCTCACGACGCAGAAGTTCATCGCCTTCGGAGAGGGGACGATTCTCGAGTGAAGCTGGGCGTACTCGGCGGCACGTTCGATCCGATCCACCTCGCCCACCTGCGGCTTTGCGAAGAGTTCCGCGAAGCGCTCGCGCTCGACCGGGTGCCTCGTGATCCCCGCCGGCGATCCGCGCCGCTGAAGCGCGCCGGCGTGACCGCGCGCGCAGCACCGGCTCGAGATGGTCCGGCGCGCCATCGCCGTCGAACCCGGCGCTCGAGGTCGACGACCTCGAGCTGCGCCGCCCCGGCCCGAGCTACACCGTCGACACCCCGGCCGCGCTGCGCGCGCGCCATCCCGGCGCCGAGCTCTGGTTCCTGCTCGGCGCCGACGCGCTGGCCGACCTCGAGTCCTGGCGCGAGCCGGCGCGGCTGCTCGAGCTGGCCAACTTCGCGGTCGCGACGCGGCCCGGCTATGTTCGCCCGCTGCGCGAGCTCCTCCCACGCGCGCTGGCTGCGCCCGTTCCGCGACGCGACCCTCGGCGGACGGCCCGGCCTGCTCCACGCGAACGGGAACGAGCTGCGCGCCGTGCCGTTCACGCCGCTCGAGATCTCGGCCCGCGAGATCCGGCGGCGCGCCGCGGCCGGCGAGTCGATCCGTTACCTCGTGCCCGACGACGTGCGCGAGTACATCGCCAAGCACCATCTGTACTCCCAACCCCACCAGAGAGAGAGGCCGATTGACGACGACACGGGAACTGGTCATGGCACTGGCGACTGCGATCGGTGACAAGAAGGGCGAGGAGGTGCGCGTGCTCGATCTGCGCGGGGTCTGCGGCTTCGCGGACTACTTCGTGTTCGCGACCGGCGGCTCGGATCGCCACGTGCGCGCGCTCGCCGACGCGGCGGTCGACGCCGGCCACGCGGCGCGGAACGAAACCGCTCGGTGTCGAGGGCAAGACCGTCGCGCGCTGGGTGCTCGTGGACCTGGGCCAGATCGTGGTGCACGTGTTCAGCGAGGACGCGCGCGAGTTCTTCGGGCTCGAGCGCCTGTGGGGCGACGCCGAGGAGCTCGACGTCGCGCGCGCGGTCGGGGCCGCTTCTTGAAGATTGCGCGGCCCCGTCGGTGCTCGTCGTCCTCGACGGGTTCGGACTCGGCGACGGCGGCCCGGGCGACGCGACCGGCGCTCGCCCGCGCGCCGTTCTTCGCCGAGCTGCGCGCGCGCTATCCGCACGCGCCAGGATCGAGACCTCGGGCGCGGCGGTCGGCCTGCCCGACGGGCCAGATGGGCAACTCGGAGGTCGGCCACACCACGCTCGGCGCCGGGCGCGCGTGATCGACATGGACATCGTGCGCATCGCCAAGGCGATCGACGCGGGCGAGCTCGCGACCAACCCGGCGCTGCAGGAGCTCTTGCCGGCGGCGCAGCGCGCGCGGCGGGGCGCTCCACCTGATGGGCCTCGTCTCCGACGGCGGCGTGCACAGCTCGCTCGACCACGTGTACGGGATCCTGCGCGCTGTGCGAGCAGCGCGGGATCAGGCCGATCCTGCACGCGTTCACCGACGGCCGCGACACCGCGCCGCGGATCGCCGAACGCTACATCGAGCCGCTCGAGGCGCGCTGCGCGCGAGCTCGGCGGCTGCATCGCCACCGTGTCGGGCCGCTACTTCGCGATGGACCGCGACAAGCGCTGGGACCGGGTCGCGCGCGCCTACCAGGCGATGGTGCTGCGCGAGGGCTCGAGGCGCCGAGCGCCGTGGCCGCGGTCGAGGCCGCACGGGCGCGCGACGAGGGCGACGAGTTCATCCAGCCGACGGTGATCGACGGGAACCCCGCGCTGCGCGACGGCGACGCCGCGCTCTTCTTCAACTTCCGCGCCGACCGCGCGCGCGAGCTCACCAACGCCCTCACCCGCGTGCAGCCGTCGGCGCTCGGCGCCGAGATCGCGGCGCTGCCCGCGATCCGGCCCAGGCGCGTTCGCGACCCTGACCGAGTACGACGAGACGCTTCGGCCTGCCGGTCGCTGTTCGGCTCCGGTCGACGTGCGCGAGAGCTTCGGCGAGCTCGTCGCCGCGCGCGGCGGCGCGCCAGCTCCGCATCGCCGAGACCGAGAAGTACGCGCACGTCACCTACTTCTTCAACGGCGGCGCGCGAGGAGCCGTTCGCGAGCGAGGACCGATCCTGATCCCGTCGCCGCGCGACGTGCGCGACCTACGACCTGAAGCCCGAGATGAGCGCCGTCGCCGTCACCGACGCGCTGCTCATGGCGATGGCCGTACCACGACTACGCGTTCATCCTGGTGAACTACGCGAACCCCGACATGGTCGGCCACACCGGCGTGATCCCCGCCGGCGTGAAGGCGCGTCGAGGTCGTGGACGCGTGCCTCGCAGCGGCTGTGCGAGGCGCGTGCTCGCGCGCGGCGGCTCGCTGCTGATCACCGCCGACCACGGGAACATCGAGCAGCTGATCGACCCCGAGACCGGCGGCCCGCACACCGCGCACACCACCAACCCCGTGCCGCTCTGCTGGGTCGACGCCGACCCCGCCGGCAAGCGCCTGCGCGACGGCGGCCTCGCCGACCTCGCCCCCACCCTGTGCCAGCTCCTCGACCTGCCGGTCCCGCGCGCGATGACCGGGCACAGCCTGCTCGTCGACGCCCGCTGAGCCCCGTGGCGAGCGCGTGCGCGCGCTCGGCGCGGCGCTGCTCGAGCTCGTGGCTGCCGAGCGTCTGCCCGGCCTGCGACGCGCCGCGCGCGCGGGCGAGCTCGTGCTGTGCGCGCGCTGCGCCGCCGGCGTGCGCCGGCTCCAGCGGCTGCGCGCGGTGCACACCGCGATCGCCTACGAGGGCGTCGGGCTCGAGCTCGTGCGCCGCTTCAAGTTCGACGGCCGCCACGACGCGCGCGCGGTGCTGGTCGGCTGGCTCGCCGCGCGCGTCGCGCGAGCCTGCGCTTCGACGCGATCGTCGCCGGTGCCGCGCCACGTCGCGCGCGTGCGCAGCGAATCGCGCGATCCGGTCTACGAGCTCGCGCGCGAGCTTGCGCGCGCGCTCGGCGCGCCCGTCCTCGACCGCGTCCTCTGGCGCGCCCGCGCCGACGCCGCCGCAGACCGGGCTCACGCATCGTCGCGCGCGCCGCGCGAACGTGGCCGGCAGCTTCGCGGCGCGCCGCTCGCGCTGGCGGGCCGGCGTGTGCTCCTGCTCGACGACGTGGCGACCACCGGCGCGACGCTGGTCGAGGCGGCCCGGACGCTGCGGCGCGAAAGCGGCGCGAAGCGGATCACCCTGGCGGCGGTCGCCGGCACGCCGGCCTCTGTGCTATGAAGCGCGCCATGGCCGACTCGATCAAGCTCAAGTCCACCGTCACGCTGAAGCACCAAGCCAACCTCGGCGAGGACCTCGCCGAGGTCGAGTTCGCCGCCGGCGACGAGCTCTCCGTCCTGCAGGAGTGGGACAACGCCTGGCTCGTCAAGAGCAGCGACGGCAAGCTCTTCAACGTGAAGAAGGATCTGGCCGAACCCGCGTGATCAGCTCCGCGAGCGTCTTCACCAGGCGCTCGGGGTTGACCGGCTTCTTGAAGATCACGCCGTCCAGGCCCTCGAGCCGGCTGCGCTTGATGACGTGGTCCTGGTCGTAGTAGAAGGCCGTCATCAGCACGACCGGCGTCTCGGGCGCCTCGCGTCGCGCGGTCTGGAAGAGCTCGTAGCCGTCCATCTCGGGCATGACGACGTCGGAGAGGACCAGGTCGAAGCGCTCCATGCGGATCCGCTCGATCGCCTCCTTGCCGTTGCGCGACCTCCGGCGACGGCGCTGCCCTCGGCGCGCAGGATCTCGGCGATCGACTCGCGCACCGCGCGTGTCGTCGTCGACGACCAGGATCTTGCGGCCCGACGAGGCTCAGCGAGCGCGCGCGGCGCGCGGCCGACAGGTCGATCATGCGCGCGCGGCCCAGGTACTCGGTGCTCGAGTAGCCGCCCTGCTCGGCCATGTCGTGCAGCCGCTGCAGGTGCGACTCGATGCGCCGGATCTCCGCGCGCACCTTGCCGACGCGGTCGAGCTGGCCGGCGTCGCCGCGCTCCTCGAGGTGGCGCTGGCATGAGCGCGATCTGGCTCTCGATCACGGTGAGCGGGTTGTTGATCTCGTGCGAGAGGCCGATCGCCACCTCGCCGAGCACCGCGAGCTGGTCGCGGCGCTTCAGCTCGGAGACGTCCTTCGCGAAGCCGATCGTGCCCTGCTCCGTCTCGTGCGTCGTCGTAGCAGGATCACGCCGGAGATCGCGACGTCGAGCTCGTGGCCGTCCTTCGCGACGAAGGTCGTCGGGAAGTTCACGACCCGGCCGGGGCCGCCGTGCTCGGGGCTGCGCATGGCGGTCATCACGCGGCGCGCCTCGTCGAGCGACGGATAGAGCTCGACCACGTAGCGCCCGATGATCTCGAGGCGCGAGTAGCCGAGGTTCTCCCGCGCGCCGTCGTTGTAGTACTGGACCATGCCATCGGCGTCGGTCGCGACGACGATGTCGGGAGAAACCCTCGATCAGTCGCTCGAGGATCTCCTTATCCAACATGGCGCCGAATTTTAGTTGAACTTGGCGCGGCGCGTCAGGCGACGGCGCGGTCGACGGCACTCCAGGCGGAGCTTGCCAGAGCTGCGCGCGAGCTGCGCTTCCAGAGCGCGACGGCGAGCGTGGTTCTCGTCGTCCGGGCGAAAGGACGCCCCAGGGCAGCGGGAAGCGGCGCTGGGGGCCGCGCTCGGGCCAGTAGCGGCCGAGCAGGAAGCCGTTCAGGTAGAGGTTCGCCTTGCCGCGGCCCGGGGTCGAAGGCGAGCGCGCGAGCTCGGTGTGCTTGGGGTCGATGCCCTCGAGCCGGAAGCTCGTCTCGTAGAGGGCCACGCCTTCGGGCGCGCCGACCCAGCCGTGCGGCAGCACGACCTCGCCGGGCTGCGCGCGCTCGACCCCGCGAAGTCCGACGAGCGGGGTCTGGCCGCGTTCCGCCGCGCACGAGGCCGCCGCGGAAGCGCCAGCGCGACGCGGGTCGCGCCGGTGTCGAGCGAGACGAGGCCGCGCGGGTTCGCGCCGTCGTCGGCGAACGCCTTGTTGTGGCCGAGGCTCTCGACCAGGATCGCGATCGTGTTCTCGCCGGCTGGGTCGAGCGGCGCGCGGCGCAGCGACACGCGCGTGCGTCGGGCGCCGTCGGCGCCGACGCCGAGCGGATTTCGGAGCTGGTCGCCCGAGGCCACGCGCTGCGCCGTTGATCCACACCGCCCAGCAGTGGCGCGCGTCGAGCAGCAGCCGGTCCAGCGCGCCGAAGAAGCGGCCACGGTAGCCAGGCGAAGCCCCAGTGCAGGCCGAGCGCGTCGAGGTCGATCGCGCCGGTCGCGAGCGCCTGCGGCGAGAGCTCGGTCCAGGCACGAGTCGTCGTAGCGGGCGCCGAGCTGCGGGCTCGCGTCCGAGAAGCGCCAGCGCTCGAGCCGCGGCAGCGCGGGCGGCAGCGCGGCTCGCCGGCTTCGCCGTCGGCGGCGGGCAGCTCGGGCGACACGGCCAACGAGCGCGCGCGGGTGGCGCGGTCGTAGACGCGGATCTGCGTCTCCCACGGGGCGAGCTCGGCGCGCTCGGGCTCCGGGCGTCGACGACGCAGGCGCGCGCGCCGGGTCGGGTTGCGCAGGAACACGTAGCGGTGTCGCGCGCCGAGCCGGGTCGCGAAGTGCTGCGGCGCAGCGCGGCCGGTGCTCGGGGTCCGGGTCGGTGCAGGCGAGGTCCGCCTCGAGCTGCACGACGAACTCGTTCAGCCGGCGCACGGCCTCGAAGCGGGCGCCGGTCGCGCCCGACTCGCCGATCGGCGCGCCGTAGTCGTAGCGAGCTGTACACGTCGGGGCTCGCCTGGTAGCCCCAGGTCGTGCCGCCGCAGAACACGTAGTAGGTCCAGAGCGTCGCGCGCGCGGCGAGCGCGGCCTTGGTCGCGCCGTCGATGCCGTCGGCGCCGAGCTGCTCGCGGATCTCGCGGGTAGCCGACGCCGCCCCAGCCGTCGTACCAGCCGCCCTGCAGCTCGGGATAGAAGACGGGTTCTGCGGTTCGCCCGTGGCGCGTCGAGCGCGGCCTCGTCGCCGGCGAACTCGCCGAAGCGTGCGCGGGTCGTCGCGCCAGTCGCGCCGGAACGTGGTGATCGGGTAGCGGTCGAGCGCGAGCAGGTCGCACGTCGAGCTGGCGACCGCGCAGCGTGCTGGACGTCGTTGTGGAAGATCGGCACCGACGACGCCGAGCTTGCGCGCGAGCTGGTAGAGGTCGCGCATGTAGCCGTTGTGCTGGCCGAGCGGCGCCGCGCCGGGCTTCGCGCTGCCGCCGCCGAGCGCGAGCCGGCGCAGCGCACGGCGAGCTCGGCGATGCCGCGTCAGCCTGCGCGCGCCGAGCCAGCGAATCGCGAGATCGGCGAGTCGGCGACGACAGCGCGCCGACCGGCGACGGCAGCGGCGTACTCGTTCTCGATCTGGAACAGCAGCAGGTTCGCGCGCGCCGCGATGCGCGGCACGATCGCCTCGAACCAGCCGCGCACCTCGTCCATGTACGCGCGCGAGTAGAGGTAGCCCTCGCGGGTGCGGCAGCGCGGCGTGACCGACTCGTCGCGGAGCAGCCAGGCCGGCAGCCCGCCGAAGTCGAGCTCCGCGCACACGTACGGGCCCGGGCGCGCGATCAGGTACAGACCCGCGCGCTCGATCAGGTCGTGGAGGTGCTCGACGTCGCGCAGGCCTGCGAAGTCGAGCTCGCCCGGGCGCTCGGCGTGGTAGCTCCACGGGTAGTAGCACGTCGACGGCGTTCAGCCCCGCGTCCGCCATGAGCGCGATCCGGTCGCGCCAGAGCGCCGCGCGGGCAGCCGGAAGTAGTGCAGCGAGCCCGCGCGGACGATCACCCGCCGGCCGTCGACGCGCAGGCTGTGTCGGTCGAACTCGACCCGCACCGCTACTCGTGGTGCGCTAGCCAGCGTTCGGCGTCGAGAGCGGCCATGCAGCCGGTGCCGGCCGCGGTCACGGCCTGGCGGTAGACGGGATCCATCGCGTCGCCGCAGGCGAACACGCCCTCGATCCTGGTGCGGCGTCGAGCCGGGCTGGGTCACGAGGTAGCCCTGCGCGTTCAGCTCGAGCACGCCCTGAAACAAGTCGGTGTTGGGCTTGTGGCCGATCGCGACGAACAGCGCGCCCGATCTCGAGCGTCGAGCAGCGCGCCGCTGCGCAGGTCGCGCACGCGCACGCCCGTGACGCCCTTGTCGTCGCCCAGCACCTCGGCGACCTCGGAGTGCCAGACGAAGCGGATCTTCGCGTTGTGCTTCGCGCGGTCGGCCATGATCTTGCTCGCGCGGAGCTCCCGCGCCGGTGGATCACCGCCGACCTCGCTCGCGAAGCGGGTGAGGAAGAGCGCCTCTTCCATCGCGGTGTCGCCGCCGCCGACGACCGCCATCGCCTTGCCGCGGTAGAGCGCGCCGTCGCAGGTGGCGCACGCGGACACGCCGCGGTTCACGTACTTCTCCTCCGACGGGATGCCCAGCCACTTGGCCTGCGCGCCGGTCGCGACGACCACCGCGTCGGCCTCGATCCGCGCGCTGTCGGTCTCGATCCCGAACGGGCGCGCGGACGAAGTCGATCTCGGTCGCGTCCTCGAAGCACCACGCGCGCGCCGAAGCGCTCGGCCTGCTTGCGGAACAGCTCCACCAGCTCGGGCCCGGCCACGCCCTCGGGAAGCCCGGGTAGTTCTCGACCTCGGTCGTGACCATCGAGCTGGCCGCCGAACGCCGCGCCGGCGACGACCAGCGGGGCCAGCTCGGCCGCGCGCCGCGTAGATCGCCGCGGTGTAGCCTGCCGGGCCGCTGCCCACGATCGCCAGGCGCACGCGCTCGAGCGGTTTGGCCGTCACGCGTCGAATCGGATGTCGCGGACTTCGTACTGGCGTCGGCCCGCCGGGACGGCGACCTGGACCTCGTCTTCCACCCGCTTGCCGATCAACGCGCGCGCAACCGGGCTCGTAACCGAGAGCAATCCGCGCGTCACGTCCGCCTCGTCCTCGCCCACTATGCGATACGTGACCTCGTCGCCCGTATCCAGATCCTCCAGCACGACGGTGGTGCCGAAGCGCACCACGTCGGGCAGGCTGACCGCTCGTGTCGACGACTTCCGCGCGCGCGAGGCGGTCCTCGACCTGGCGGATCGCGCGCCTCGATCATCGCCTGCTTCTCTCTTGGCCGCGTCGTACTCCGCGTTCTCGGAGATGTCGCCGTGCTCGCGTGCGCGTCCGATCGCCGCCGATACCGCCGGTCGCTCCACGCCCTTCAGGCGGCGCAGCTCTTCGGAGAGCTGCTCGTGACCCTGTCGGGTCATGTGCACTTTCTGGCCCAGCGCGCATCCTCCGGCCGGCGAATCGCCGGTCAAGTGGTGTGATGCTCGAAAACCGCTGTCAACGCGCGGCCGGCGTTTTGACGCCCCCCGCGCTGCTAGACTGCGGCTCCCCCGCCGAGGAGATTCCATCGTGTCCACGCGTCCTTCCCGCATTTGCGTCGCGCTCGCGGCGACGCTGGCCGCTCGGCCCGTCCTGCCAGGGCGGCTGCGGCGTCGAAGAAGAAGGATGGCGGGCCCCGGCGGGTCCGAACGTCCCGGCGCTCCGCTTCGCCGGCGTGGACCTCGAGTACGCGCTCGACCGGATCGCCACCGAGGCCGGGTTGGTGATCGCGCTCGACGAGATCATGCCCCAGGACCAGAGCCCGGATCTCTCGCTGATCCGCGTCGATCTCGACCTGCCCGCGGGCTCGCTCGACGGACGCGATGCGCGTCGCTGCGCGAGAAGGTCGGCGGCTTCGACTACCAGATCTACCCGGAGGTGCTCTACGTGCGCAGCAACCTCCTGGTCGACCAGAAGACCTCGCTCGACGCGCCGCTGCTCGAGGGCGGCCGAGTTCGAGGGCGACCTCGCCGGGCTCGCGCAAGATGATCATGGCGCACCACCCGTCGAGCTACATCAACGTCGCAGTACGTCCAGGGCACTCGGCCGGCGGCATCGGTGAAGCTCGAGATCCCCGACAAGTCGTCGGTGAAGGACGTGCTGATCCAGTACGCGGCCGCGGCGAAGTACGGCTGGGCGATGCGGCGCGCGAGCCACCTGACGCACGACACCCGGAGGCAAGCCCGCGATCTTCGGAACCGTCGATCGAGCCGCGCGGCCCGCGCACCGGGCACCTCGCGCCTGCCCGCGATCTACAACCGCCTGTCGGGCGCGGCGGCGCTCGCCGAACGCGTCGAAGCGGCTCGAGACGCCGCTCGGTGGTGTACGACCGCAGCGTGCTGCAGGACGTGCGCGGGATCATGAACCTGGCGCTGCAGAACGACCCGCTCCTGCCGCTCGACGAGACGCTGAACAACCTGGCGCAGTCGGGCTTCGGCCCGGCCGCCTGGCACTTCCACTGGAAGGACGTCGACGGCGTGCCGGTGCTGATGACGAACCACTTCCTGTACTACCTGCGCGGGCGCGACATCCTCGGCAAGACGCTCCTGCCCGGCGAGTTCGAGGGCAGCCTCCCTGAGCTCGCGCGCTGGATCAACTCGCACGTGAAGGACCCGAACGGCGAGGTGCTGATGGGCGGCGAGATCGTCGCGGGCCAGCCGACGGGGCAAGGTCAAGGCGGAGGCCGGAGCACGACGGTGGCGCAGGCGATCGAGCAGTTCGCGCAGTACCTCGCGCACCTCGCCCTACGTGATCATCCTCGACCTGCAGAACCCGTTCACGGGCGGGTTCGTCGAGCATCCGCGCGCTGGCGCGGGGCGTACCTGCAGGATCTCGCGGAGTGGCGATCGCAGCCGGGCGACCTGCGCGTCGACGGCGTGATCCGCGACGAGCACGGGCACATCGCTAAGTGAGTCGCTCCTCGAGCACGCGGATGATGTACCCGATGATGAGCAGGTTCGGCAGCCGGCCGCGCACGTCGCCGAGCTCGAGGTTCTTCGCCGCGCAGTCGTCGGCGAAGCGCTCGCGCGTAGGACGCGAAGAACTCGAGCATGTCCATGCTCACGTTCTTCGCGAGCATCGTGTTGATGTCCGAGACGTCGAAGTCGTCGAACATCTCCGGTGAACTCGATGGCGATCTCTCGACCGGTCATTCTTCGCACCACTCCTGTGAGGGAACTCTGACGCGGCGCGATCATGCCAGCGCGCCGACGACAGAGTCAACGCGTCGAGCGGAGTTGCACGTGCGACTGCTGGCGCAAGTGGCGCGCTAGAGCTTCGACCGCCGCAGGGCAATCGCGCTCGGTCGCCGCTCGAAAATCGATTTCGACGGCGTGCTCGTCGTCGGAATCTGATCCGCAGGTTCGAAGAGCGAGTCGCGCACGAAGAGCGGCGCGCCGGCGCGCAGCGGCGCACCGCGATGGCGTCGCTCGGCCGCGCGTCGAGGCGAGACCGTGCGGCCGCGCAACTCCGAGCTCGATCACCGCGAAGTACGATGCCTTCGTGCAGCTCCGGTCACCGTGGTGCGGCGCACGTGCCCGTGGATGCGGTCGAGCACGTTCTTGAGCAGGTCGTGCAGGTTCGGGCGCGCGCTCGGCTGGTTGCTCCATCGCGCGCGCGATCGACTCCGCCTCGAACTCGCCGCACCCAGATCGACAGGCTGCGGCCGCTTGTCGCCGTCCTCGATGCAGCTCCGACCACGGGCTCGCGGTGCGCGGGATCCACGCGGACGTCGCGCGACGTGAACGCCGCTGCAGCTCGTCACTGGTCGGACGTCAGGACGCCAGCCGCAGCCACGCAGAGCGCCGCAGCGAGAGAGCGCCATGCGAGAGTGCGGGTTCGGTCTGGCGATCACCGGTGAAGCCCTCTGTCCGGATCCCCCACGCGGACCAGTGTACGCTCGTTCAGGGCGCGGCTCCGAATCGGGTACTCTCCGGACGGATGTCGCTCCGCGTGAGCTCGCCGCAGCTGGTGCTGGGCGCGGTCACGCGCGACGTCGAGCCGGGAGAGCGCGACTACGCCGGGCGGCGTGGTGCACATACGCGGGCCTCGCGTTCGCGGCGCTCGGCGCGCGCACCCGGGTGGTCACGCGCGGCGCGGCCCGAAGACGCCGCACGAGCTCCTGGCCAAGCTGCGCGCGGCGCGAGTCGAGACGCGCGCGCTGGCCGAGCCGCGGAGACCACCGACCTACGCGAACGACTGCAGCGGCAGCGAGGACCTGCACGAGCTGCTGTCAGCCTCGGACCCGATCACCCGGGCGATCTGCCCGCTGGACTGGCGGCGCGCCGAACGCGATCCACCTCGGGCCGCTGCACCGGCGCGACCTCGCGCCCGGAGACGCTCGCCGTGCTGCGAGGGACCGGGTCGGCATCGACCTGCAGGGGCTCGCGCGGCTCTCCTCGCCGACCGGCACGCGGCTCGCGCCGAACCCGGCGCTGAAGGACTTCTGCGCGCGTCTCGGTCGCGAAGGCGGCCGAGGAGGAGATCGCGGTGCTGCTCGAGGGCGCACGCTCGAGGAGTTCCGGCGCGAGTTCGACGTGGCGGAGCTCCTGGTCACGCGCGGCGCGCGCGGCGCGCTGCTCGTGACACGCAGCGGTGTCGACGAGATCGCGGCGCGTTCCCGCGCGCGCGCCGCTTCCCGACCGGCGCCGGCGACGTGTTCCTCGCCGCCTATCTGTTCGCGCGCGCGAGCGGGCGCGAGCCGCGCACCCAGCCGGCGAGTTCGCCGCGCGCGCGAGCGCCGGCCCAGATCGAGCGCGGCTTGCGGTTGCCGAGCGAGCCTCGCGCTCGAGTGCCGGCAGTGACGCCTGGCTCGCGCTGCTGCGCCGCGGCGTGCTCTTCGCGAGCGTGCGCTGCACCACGTCAGACACTGCCGACCGCGACCCGGTCGAGCACGAGGCGCTAGTGCCGGTGCAACGATGCCGAGGCCGTACACCGCGCCGGAGCTCGATCGACGCCGGGATCGAAGGCTGCCAGCGCGCGAGGCTCTCGACCCGAACCGCGCACCGCGCGAAGGACGAGACACTGGTTCACGCTGGGCGCTGAACCGCTGGTACATGGCGTTCGCCTGGGACGGCAACTGGTTCCCGGCGACGAAGTCGAGCTGCCGCGCGGGCTGGCGGCAGATCACGCCCGCGCCGCGAAGAGGTGAAGAAGTCGCCGCGAGGACCGGCTGAAGGAGCTCGAGCAAGAGCTCGAGAAGCTAGAGCTGAGAAGGCAGCCCCAAGAGCGGCGACTGACTCGGCGACCCGCTCGCGCGCCGCAGCCACCCGGCTCCGTCGCGCGTGCCGTACTGCCGTAGCCGACGCCGATCGCGGCGATGCCGTTCGCGCGCGCGCCAGCGATGTCGTGCACGTCGGTCGCCGACCAGAACCGCCCGCTCTGCGCGGCACGCCGTCGAGCAGCGCGAGCGCGTCGGCGACGAGCTCGCGCTTCTCGGACCCGACGCCCGTCGAGGAAGCTGCCGACCACCGCGCTCGAAGTGCGGCGCCAGCCGGAGTGCGCGAGGATGCGCCCGGCGTAGACGGTCGGCTTCGTGGCCAGCGCGAGCCGCGACGCCGCCCGCGCGGAGCCGCAGCGAGCAGCCTGGGAATGCCGGGTACACCGCGTTCTCGACACATGCCGTGGGGCTCGGAAGTACTCGCGGTAGTCGGCGACCGCGCGCACGCGCGTCGTCGGGCGCGAGCCCGAAGCGCTCGCGGAACGACTGCTCGAGCGGCGGGCCGATGCAGGGCGCGAGCGCGTCTGCGTCCGGCACCGGCAGGCCGCGCTTGCGCAGCGCGTGCTGGATCGAGCGGGTGATGCCCGAGCTTGGGATCGGTGAGCAGTGCCGTCGAGATCGAAGAGCACCGCCGCGACCGTGCTCACTCGCTCTCCTCGCCGACCCAGCGCAGGCCCGGCAGCCCGTCGATGCTCGCGGCGTTCTTCGTCGCGCTGGTACCTCACGAGGCCCGTCGGGGCCCTTCTTCTCGGCCCAGCGCGCCCGTGGCGGTGGCGCTCGCCCTCGTAGGCTGTAGAGCGGCACCGCGCGTAGCCGCAGAGTCGCCTGCGCGCTCGATCGCTGGACCACGGATGATCGCGCGCGCGCCGCGCGCCTCCGGGAAGTTCGCGCGCAGCGCCGCGAACTCCGGCGTCGGCCGGCTCGATCGCGTCGCCGCGGCCGTGCAGGCGCACGATCTTCGGCGGGCCTGCGAACGCGCAGAACATCAGCGTGATGCGCGCCTGTTCTCGCGCAGGTGCGCGATCGTCTCGACGCCGCTGCCGACGAAGTCGAGGTAGGCGACCGTCGCGCGCGTCCAGGATGCGCAGCGAGTGCCGCGTCCCTTCGGCGAGACGTTCACCCGACCCGCCGCGCCGCCAGCGCGGTCGCGACGAAGAAGACGCGCTGCGCCTCGATCCACTCGCGCGCAGCTTCGGGGTGATCTCGTGGCAGACCTCGCCCATGCGCTCCTCAGCGACTGGCGGCTTCCGGTGATCTCGATCATCCGCTCGAGCGCGCGCCGCGCATCGCGCGCGACCTCGCGCCTGGCCTGACGCAGTCGAGCCGCTCGCGCGCGCCGGTGACCTCGTCGACCACGTCGCCCGGCAGCACGCGGTTCAGATCCGGCGGCTTGCCCTGGCGCAGCAGGTCGAGCATCGCGCACGAGGTGCGGCGGGTCGTTGCGCGACATGGTCGCGCAGCCGCAGCCCGGCCGACGGCGTCGCCCGGCACGTCGGCCATGTGCACGACCTCGACTCCGCGCAGCGCGCCTGCTCGGCGAGCGTTGCGCACGAAGTGGCCCTCGGTGGCGATCGGCGAAGCGTGCTGCCGCGCTTGCGCGTCGAGCACGCGCTTCCAGAGGTAGCTCGTCGAGCCGAGCGCCGTCCGCGGCCGCGACGACCTCGCGCGGGCACTCCGGGTGAACGCACGACGGTGTAGCCGCGCGCTTCCAGTACGCGACGTGCGCCGGCGTGAAGATCGTGTGCACGCCGCAGAGCGAGCCCCAGAGCAGGAGCTCGCGCCCGGTCGAGCGCGCGCGAGCCGTCGGCGTCGCGCGAGATCGCGCGCCCCTCGTGACCGCCGGGCCACTGGCAGCGCGATCTTGTCGGGCGCGACGCCCGATCTCGGCCGCGACGTTCGGCCCAGGTGCTGGTCGCGGCACGAAGAAGATCTTCTTGCCCTGCGCGCAGCGCCCAGCGCATGATCGCGCCTCGCGTTCGAGCTGCGTGCACACCGCGCCGCCCGTCGCGCCCGGCGAGCGCCTTCACGCGGCCCGACGTGTTCATGTACGCGATCACCATGCAGGTCGTCGCCGTAGCGCGCCTGCGAGCTCGTCGAAGACCGGCGCGATCATGAACTCCTTGGCCATCATCTCCATGCGTGCAGCCGGACTTCGGGTTCGTGATCCACACCTGCTGATGCGGGCGCGGCGAGCGAGCGCGATCGCCTCGGCCATGAAGTGCACCGCCGACTCGACGAAGATCTCGCTCCTCGGGATGCAGCACCGCCTGCAGCGCCAGCTGGTACGAGTCGGCGATCGTGCCCGCCGTAGCGCTCGACCAGCTTCACGATCTCGCCGCCCATGTAGTAGTGCGCGAGCAGCATGAGATCGCGGCCCGAGCGCGCGCGCGCGCGGGCTCGATGTAGCGGTCCATCCAGGGCAGCACCGTGCCGGGCAGCCGGTCGGGCAGCGCGAGGTACTCCTCGGCGTACGGCTTGAACTCGGGCTGGTACCAGTCGAGCGGCAGGTCCGTCTGGCAGATGGGGATGTCGGGCTGGAGCTCGATGCCGCCGGGGTCGGCATCGGAAGAACCTACCGAGCGAGGCTCGCGGCTACAAGCCGAGGCGAGGCCGCCTCGAGCTCGAGGCCGCAGGCTGCAGGCACGCGCAGCGAGGGCAGCTGAGCGAAGTGAATCAGACCGGGCCCTGTCGGTCAGGCTCGACGTCGAAGAGACCGTTGGTGAGCGGCGCCGATCGCGACCGGGCAGTCTGCCATCGCGCAGCCGCCGCAGTGCATCGGCCGGCACGGATCGATGTGCACGACGAAGTCTCCTCGCCCTCGAGCGCGCGGCCGAGCGCCGCCTCCGAGCGCGTCGCTCGACCCGGTGCGCCTCGTCCATCGGCGAAGTAGCGCGGCACCACCGAGGTGCAGGTCGACGTGCTTGCGCCGGCCCACGGTGCGGCAGCGGAGCTGGTGGATGTCGCACCACTCGGCCGCCGCGCGCGGTCTCGAGCACCTTCGCGATGCGCTCGAGCAGCCGAAGTCCGCCTCGTCGAGAAGCCCGGTCGAGCGAGCGCCGACCACCTTCGCGCCTGCCCAGAGCAGGTTCGCGCGCCGACCAGCGTCGCGACCGCGGGTCGATCCACGGTAACTCATGTCCAGCTCACCGCGAGCAGCGCCGCGATGCTCGCCGCGGTGGTCGCGGTGTCGGACAGCGACGTGCACCGCCGTCCGCGCGCAGCGCGCCGGGCGCTTCGCTGCGCGCCGACCCGCGAGCAGGTAGAACCGAGCGCCGCGTTCGCCGCGCCCCGCCACCGCGGCGATCCCGATGCCCAGGTCCAGGTTCCCGAGCGACCCGCCGACGCCAGCCGCCGCACCGCCTCGACCGCGATGAACAGCGCCGCGCCGAATACGAGCGCTCCCTCGACCATGGCGCAGAGCGGCTCCGCCTTGCCGTGCGCCGTAGGGATGGTCCGCATCCGGCGGCCGGCGCGACGATGACGCTGATGGTCAGGACGGACGCCGCGATCACGTTCACGCCTCGACTCCGGCCGCGTCCGCCAGGAGCGCCATCCGAGCCGGTGTAGAGGTAGGCCGCGTCCCCTTGATCAGCGAGGATGCCCACGCTCCCCCGAGCGAAACGAATCCTGCTCGTACCTGCCGCCCTGGGTGCGCATTTGCAGACCTTAGCGCTATGCTGCCCCCCGCTTCGGTCGGGGCGTGGCGCAGCTTGGTAGCGCGCTTGGTTCGGGGCCAAGAGGGTCGGCGGTTCAAATCCGCCCTGCCCCGACCAGCGATAGCGCAGGCCCCGGCTCTCCGTCCGGACGCGATCGCCCGCCGGTCTGGGTCGCGCCGAGTCTGGTTACACCCGATGGTGTTCTCTGCCTCCTGGTCGTCCTCGAACTCGGCCAACCCTGAACCAACTGCGGTGGCGGGTAGAGTGCCGCGAACCCTCTGGAGGCTTCCGATGCGCCGCTGCTACTCCGTGTCGCTCTCGCTCTGCGCCATCGCCCTTGCTCTGCCGACCGGCTGCTCGATGATGGGCGGCTCGACGACGCCCGTCTCGGGCGTCTGCGAGGAGAACGAGGTCACCCGCACGGCGACCGTGCAGAAGATCGATCTCGCCAACGCGGCTTGGTCACGCTGAAGGGCGACCAGTCGGGCGACTACCGTGGTCGTGAAGGCGAGCGAGGACGTGAAGAACCTCCCGCAGCTGAGGGTGGGCGACAAGCGTGACCGCGACCTACTACCAGTCGATCGCGTACGAGGTTCCACAAGCCCGGCACGCTGACGGACACCGAGACGAAGACCGCGGCGGGCCTCGCGACCGCGGAGGCCAGTCAGAAGCCCGGCGCGATGGCCGCGGAGATCATCCGAGTCGACGGCGACGATCGTGTCGATCGACGAAGCAGACGCCGTCGCTGACCTTGCGGACCGGAGAGCGGCGACGTCCTGGCCGTGAAGGTGAAGCACCCGGAGAAGCTCGACCAGATCAAGGTCGGCGACGTGACTGGAGATCTTCCTGTCGCAGGCGGTGGCGATCACCGTGGAGCCGGCGTCGAACTGAGTCGCGTCCGGCTCCACGGTGAGCGCGACTAGCTCTGCTTCGGCGCGAAGTCCGTGAAGCCGGTGACGGACGCGAGACGGCCGTCGCCGGCGACGACCGCGAAGTCCGTCCCGCCGAAGTGGAGCGGCGCGTCGCTCGTGCCGCCGCGCCTCCCAGCGGAAGCGCAGCCGGCCGTTGTGCGCTTCGACGTCGCTGGCCAGCCGGAACCTGGTACGCGGCGGGGAAGCGGTCGTGGCACGGCCTGGATCATCGTCGACAGCGCGTCGTGGCCGACGACCCTCGCGGTGCGGGTCGATGTACGCCGCGCCCTCGGTGTAGGTCTTCACGCGATCAGATCGCGCCGGCGCGCGGTCGCGTTCGTTCGGCGTCCAGGTAGCGCGCGACGAGCTCGGTGGGGGTTGCTCATGGGTTCGTTCCTCTTCGCGGTGTCGGCCGTCCGGCCGCTCGCGACGATCTTCACAAAGCTGGCCCGGCGGGCGCGGCAGGTCGATTACCTGGCAGGTAATGGGAGCGCCTCGGCCCGCGGTAGCTCGTCGGGGCATGACGATGGTCACCCCCGCGCGTCGCCCGATCGGCCACATGCGTCGCGAATGGCGCCAGCGTCGGCGCAAGAGTCAGCTCGCGCTCGCCTGCGAGGCGGACATCTCGACCGCGCCACCTGTCGTCGTTCATCGAGACCGGCCGCGCGCAGCCAGGCCGCGCAGATGGTGCTGCACCTGGCGGAGCGGCTCGACGTGCCGCTGCGCGGACCGCAACGTGCTGCTCACCGCGGCGGGCTGGTCGCGCCGAGCTTCCCAGCGCGCGCTCGCTCGACGACCCGGAGCTCAGCCGCGGCGCCGCAGCGCCGGTCGACGTGGATCCTGGCGGCGCACGAAGCCTACCCGGCGCTGGCGCTCGACGCGCACTGGAACCTGCTGGCGTCGAACAAGGCCGTGCCGCCGCTGCTCGCCGGCGTGGACCCCAGCCCTCTCTGAAGCCGCCGCTGAACGTCGCGCGGCTCACGCTCCACTCGCGCGGGTCTCGCGCCGCGGGATCGCCAACCTGGCCGAGTGGCGCGCTCACCTGCTGGCGCGCCTGCAGCGCCAGATCGACGCGACAGCAGACGCGGTGCTGATCGACCTGATGGCGAGCTGCGCGGCTACCCCGACACCGATCGGTCGCCGGCCGCGCCGGCGGCGAACTCGCATCCGTCGCGGTGCCGTTCAAGCCTCGTGACCGAGCGCGGGCTGCTCGCTCGGTCATGAGCACGACGACCGTGTTCGGCACGCCCGTCGACGATCACGCTCGCGGAGCTCGCGCTCGAGTCGGTTCTTCCCGGCACGACGCCCTCGACCGCGCGAGATGCTGCGCCGGGCCTAGCGGTCAGGCAGGGCGCGGTCGCGGCAGCTCGGGATCCGAGGCCGCCGCGCAGGGTCTCGAGGCGCGCGCGGCGAACGGGAGCGACGGCTCGCGCGTCGTTGCCGCTTACTGACCTGACCCGAGCAGCTCCAGGTCCGCGCGCGCCAGGCAGGTGATCTTCTTCAGGTCCGAGCCGACCGCGCCGAGCTGCGCCGGGATCGATGCGGCTCGGGGCGGAAGCGTCGCCCTGAGCGCTGGCCTTCTGGAAGTCGCTCTGAGGTCCGTCGAACCACGCGACCGCCTGCGCGCCGTCCGCGGACGCGAGCGGCCAAGCTTGGCCTGCGGAGCGCCTGGACGTGGCCTTCGTCCGGTCGTAGTCGGCCCGGATCGGCGTCATGTAGATCGTCAGGCAGTTCCCGGCGCGCCGAAGTCGGGCGGCAGAGACGCGCTGGCATGCAGCGGTGCCTCCCGCGACGATCCCTCGAGCTGGGCGCATCTTCCCAGCGCGCACCTGCCACGCCGACAGCGCGGCGAGCCGCCAGAACATCGTCGCCGAGATCAGGTCGAGCTCCTGCTCCGCGGCGGCCGTCGCGTCGCGGGCCAGCTGCGCGAGCTCGGCCTGCTCGGCGCTCGTGCTCTGGTCCGTGAAGGTCGACTCCGCAGAGTTTGCCGGCGAGCTCGCCGTAGCGCCGCTCGAAGTCGGGCACGCTGGGAACCTGCGTCGTCTGGCACGCTGCGGCCGCGACCGCGAGGAACGCCGCGGCGAGCGTTCCCCCTCGAGTTCGGTTCCCATGCGTGCAAGCCTAGTGCGCTTCGACTCGCGGGCGGGGCCTGACCTCTGGCCGCCTTCCTTCTCGGGGTTCACCTTCGATCTTGACCTTGGGCCACATACGACGGCGACGCCTCGCGGCTCGGGTCGCGCTTCGGGAGCGCGCGGCAGACGCCCTCTTCGAGCTGGCCGGTCGCCGCAGAGCGCGTTCGGGCACCGAGAGGCGCGGCGCTGCCGTTGGGCAGCTTCACCGCGCCGTCGACCAGCGCCTGGCGGATCGCCCAGGGCTCGATGTCCGGGCGCATGCCGGTGACGAGCACGGCAGCGCCGGCGGCGAGGCCGACCGCGCCCCGCCGAGCCGGTGACCGGCGCCGTGCGCTTGTCGGGAATCGTGGTGCCGTCGTTCCAGGGGTTCGAGACGGCGCCGTCGATGCATGAGCCGCATGCCGCCGGGCTCGGGCAGCACGAGATCGGCGTCCGGTGCCCGGGGTCGGACCGACCTCCGCGACCAGCAGTCGCGCGCAGCGGCCGGGCAGAACGCTCGAGAGCCTCCGCCCGTCCACGGGTCGACCACCACGCCGGCGCCTCGCCGCCGTGTCGTTCGAGCCGATGAGTCGCGCCAGTGCGCGGGGTAGGCGCCGTTGCGCTCGGCTCGTCGCCCGGACCGCACACCGGCAGCGCGCAGTTGTCCTCGGCGAAGAGGAGCGCGTCGCAGGATCCAGTTCGGCCTGCTGCCCCGGCCACGCGCAGGTGAGCACGCGCGAGCGCTTCGCCGACGGCGTAGACGATGGCGGCCGCGCGCGCCGTGCCGAGTTGCCGCGCAGCGGCTCGCCGCCGGCGTCGGCGTTGCGCATGCGCGGGTCGTCGGCGTTGCGCTGGGTCAGGCGCAGTGCGCAGGTTCTCCCCGCACGTCGACCGGCGAGAATCTGCGCGCGCGGAGCGAACGCCGATCCGGCTCTGATTCGCGCCCGACCCGCGGCGATCGACGCCACGGTCGGTCCGGTGACCCCAGTCGCGGCCGGGTGCGCTCGTCAGCGCCGGCCCAGTCCGAGACGTTGGCGGTGGAGCCCGAGCGCCACGCGCGTGCCGCCGGCGCCGCGCGGCGATCGCGAGGTGCGCGAGATTCACGCCGAACTCGTCGCCGGGCACGCCGTTGCCGTCGACGTTTCCGCCGCGCTCGCTCACGCTTGTCCCGATCGACGAGGTTCGGGCGCAGCGCGGCGTGGTCCGATGTCGACGCCGGTGTCGATCACCGCCAGGCCGCACGCCGTCGCCCTGCTCCTCGGCTCCACACCTGCGGCGCGCGATCGCGGTAGAGGTCGGGAGCTCGCCTGCGTCGGCATCGCGCGCTTCGGCTCGCCAGCCGCGTCTCTTTCTGGTACGCGTCCGAGTCCGGATCGACGATCGCGGGTCACCTCGCCCAGCTGCGCGCGGCCATTCGGGCGTCGCGCGAACGCGCAGGAACGCCGCGTCCTCCGGGCAGGTAGCTCTCCGCGTAGACGTCGGGTCGCTGCGCAGCCACGCAGACGGCCTGGTAGTAGTTCACGCCCTCGGGGATCGCGATCACGACCCAGAGGCCGAGCCGACCGCGTCGCGCGCCGATGCGGTCGAACGGGAACGCGGGCAGCGCCACCGCGCCGAGCAGGTCGAGCTTGGGGTCGAGCGTGTCGAGCTCCGAGCGACGTGCGCGCCCGACCGGCGTCTTCCACGGCTTGATCAGCTCGCGCAGCTTGAACAGCGCGACACCGCCCGCGCTACGGGTCGGTCACGGGCAGCGTGCGGAGTCCGTGAAGGTAGACCTGCGCGTGCGCCGTGGCGGTGCCCGCCTGCACACGACCTCGACCGGCGCCGCCAGCGACGGCGACGGAACCGCGAGCCTTGGGCCGTCGCCGCCGAGCGACCTCGCCGTCGGCGGTCTTGCAGTCCGCCGTCGCGGTGCTCGCGTCGGAGCACGCGCAGATGCGCGTCTCGCCCAGGCGCGCCACGCGAGTTCGAGCGGCTCGATCTTCAGCTGGTTGGCGTCGGCCGCCGAGCGCGACGGGCTTCCCACAGCGGCGCCAGCTTCGCCTCGTCGCCCATGCCCGTCGCACAGGCCCACAGACCACATCGCGACGAGAACGCGAGAATCCCCTTCGCATACGAGGCATTTCGGGCATTCCCGCGCGGCCTTAAGCAATCGTCACTGCGCGTGAAGCTAGCCGCTGCGCCGGGCTGCAGCAGCTCTCAGTCGACGAAGGCCTCGCAGCACGCGCGCTCGGCGTCGGATGGCGCAGCTTGCGCAGCGCCTTCGCCTCGATCTGGCGGATGCGTTCGCGCGTGACCTCGAAGTCCTGGCCGACTTCTTCGAGCGTGTGGTTCGAGCGCTCGCCGATGCCGAAGCGCATCTTCAGCACCTTCTCCTCGCGCGGCGTGAGCGTCGCGAGCACCTTGCGCGTGTGGGCGGCGAGGTTGCGCTGGATCACTCTCGTCGGTGATCGACGGGCGCTTCTTGTCCTCGAGGAAGTCGCCGCAGGTGGCTGTCCTCGTCCTCGCCGATCGGCGTCTCGAGCGAGATCGGGCTCCTTGGCGATCTTGAGGACCATGCTGCACCTTCTCGAGCGGCATCTCCATCTCCTCGGCGATCTCTCCGGGCGCGGGCTCGCGGCCGAGCTTCTGAACCAGGTAGCGCGTGCGCGCGCACCAGCTTGTTCATGGTCTCGATCATGTGGACGGGGATGCGGATCGTGCGCGCCTGGTCGGCGATCGCGCGCGTGATCGCCTGGCGGATCCACCACGTCGCGTAGGTCGAGAACTTGTAGCCGCGCTGGTACTCGAACTTGTCGACGGCCTTCATCAGGCCGATGTTGCCTTCCTGGATCAGGTCCAGGAACTGCAGCCCGCGGTTCGTGTACTTCTTGGCGATCGACACGACCAGGCGCAGGTTCGCCTCGATCAGCTCGCTCTTCGCGCTGGCCCGCGCGCTCCTTCGGCGATGCTGGAACTGCACGAGCGACTGGCGCGCTTCGGCGAGCGTAGCAGCGCGACTCGTGCTCCATGGTCTGGATGCTGGCGCTGGACCGCGAGCACGTCCTTCTCGGCGACCAGCACGGCCTCGGCGATCGCCGCGCAGCTGCATGAGCGCCTTCTTGCCCGGCATCGAGCGGCGGCGCGACTGCGTCCGCGAGCGACAGGAACTCGCCGGCGCGGCGGAGGCCGAACGGCGCGAGGATGCCGGCGATCACGCGCTCCTGCTCCTCGATCGCCTCGACGTAGATCCTGATCTCGTCCGCGAGCGAGTAGATCGACTCCTTCAGGATGCCGGTCTCGCGGATCCGCTGCGCGTTGCGCAGGCCGGATCTCGTCGACCTCGGCCTGCGAGCCGCGCGCGCGTGTCGCGGCTGGTGCGCGCGTTCGACAGCACGCGCAGCGCGGCGCGAGACGTCGCTCTGGACGCGGCGCAGCGCGGTGAGCGCCTGCAGGAGCTCTGCCCTTCTTGTCGTCGAGCGTCTCGACCTCGCCGTCGGCGATCGGCGGGAACATGGTCCTTCACTTCGCGCTTGCCGCGGCGGATCTCGTCACCGAAGCGCGAGCAGCTTCTCGGCGGCGATCGGCGACTTCAGGATCTCGGCCAGCGCGGCGTTCTCACCGGCCTCGATGCGCTTGGCGATCTCGACCTCGCCCTCGCGGGTGAGGCAGCGAGACTCGCGCCCATCTCGCGCAGGTACACGCGGACGGGATCGTTCGAGCGGAAGCCCTCGACTTCCTCGGGGCCCGACGGGCGCCGGCGCGTCTCGGGCTTGCGCATCATGACGGGCGCCTGCCACGAGCGCACCGCGACGGAATGGCGGCGGAACAGCTCGAGCACTTCCTCGAGCCGCTCGGGCACCGCGAGCAGATGATCGGGCAGGACCTTCAGGAGGTCGGCGCCCTCGACGAAGCCGAGCTCCTTGGACTTGCGCAGGAGCTGCCGGAAGCTCGGCTGATGGCCGTTCGCGACACCGTTGTGCGTCGCACGGCCGTAGCGCTTTCCCGTTCGAGGCTCGCTTCGCGCTCTGTCCGCTCGGGCGCAGCACGCCCGTTCTTCAGTGCGATCGGCGGCAGCGGTGGGCTGCGGACGAGTTGCGCTTCGACGAGGGAATCTTGGGAGTCTTGGTTGGCGCCATTGGGGGAACTCCTCGGCCAGACTTGGGAAAAAAGGTTAGACCTGCCGCACCTGCTTCTCGCGATCGAGTCGCCTCGTCACGATCCGCTGGATCTCTAAGATCGAGTTCGTTGCGCGGCCTGCGTCGGCGTGAGATCGACGATCGCTGATGACGGAGGACGAGGCCCGCTCGCCGCGCCGACCATCGGGTCTGCCAACTTCGCGGAGTTCCAGAGCACCGACTGAAGCCTCCAATCCGACGGTGAACATCTGCGGCAACAACCACCGCAGTCGAGTCGCAGTAATCAGCGCGCCATCAGCGTCCGGCCGGCGAACTGTTCGCCACGCAGGTGGCGACGTCGATCCTCGGGCCCGCAGAGCCTCGGCCACGCTCTGGGCGGGCTTCGAGGATTGGCGAGGCGGCTGAGCAACTATGCTTTTGCCGATCCTGATCGTGCTCTATCGACAAGATCGACGGTGAATCGCTGGCTGATCGCTGCAGTTCATCGTGACGGTCCGCCGGCCTCTGCGTGCGTGGCGCTGCGACGAGCCCGACGCGACCGGGAACCTATGCTCGCTACGCCGAAACCCGCGCCCAATCGAGCGAACTGTCAGACTACCCGAAACTCGGGGCGTGGATTCGGACGCTCGCCGCTGGTGGTTCGACGGAGAACGTCGGGGGACCGGCGGCTTATTGGCGCCGCGATGGATCGAGCCAAGATGCTGGCCGCCAATCCTGGCAGAGCCTACCTCGGCAGGTGATCCAAGACGGAGCACTCTCGCACAGCCGGTATGCCCGCGGACCTCGACGGGTTCGGCCCTCCCACCGACCAAAGCGCGGCCGGCATCTTCGTTTGCCTTCTGATCGGGACACACGCGCCACATGCCGACCGAATTGAAGCGTGAACTCTTCACCACGCCCCCGCTCACCACCTTGTAGACCACCCAGGCGGTCGTCCCGGGTCGCCCCCATCATCGACACTGGCGCATCGGGGTTGGTCCTTGCATTCCCGCAGCCGGGCACCACCAGACCCTCCTGAATTCGCCTGTCACCGGCTATGTGATGTTGCCCGCGCCGCACACCGCGAATCATATGCGTCTTAGCACCACGAATCAGCTCGTCGTCAGCCGCACCGTCGATCCTTCCGTCAGCGGAGTGATCGCGGGGTCCGCTGGCACGACATTCGCCTCTCGGGAGCGCCCAACGCGACGTGTCCGACGCTATCCCTGCGTCTATCAGCAAGGCGACGATCGCGGACGTTGCCACGGCCGCAGCCGCTGGGTTGCCCTCAGATCGCGATGGACAGTGCGGAGAACATCCTGCGGGCTACAGCACCACCGGCAAGACGGACGGGGTCGAGAACCACGAGCTCGCGCTACATCGGGTCGCGCCAAAGCGTGATCCTCCGGATCGATGACGGCGCCCGAGACAACGATCGTCACCGGAACCGCCAACGCAGACCGATCGCCCTTGGGGCGATTACGCGAGCATGAGCACCGATCCGCCGACGACTGCACGTTCTGGTATGTCAGCCATAGTTCACGACAAACAGCTGGCGACTCGCATCGCCTGGCGGTCTTTCCCGCGGAGTGGAGCCGGGGCGCGCGGCGAGCTCCTCGACTGTGTATCGTCGTTCTTCGGCGATCTCGATGATCGGCACGGCGACGGTCCCCGTGGCTAACAACCGATCACTGCACCTGGATTTTCGGCGCTGGTTCCGACGTCGAAAAAGGGTATGCCATCGAGCGCGCGGAAGGCGTGTGTGGTCGGAAAATTACCGGGCCGCTCGCGCCGCGACGGCCGGCACGTCCACGAGCTTCACCGACACGACCGTGATGCGGTGGTCAGCCATGCCTATAAGGTGCGCTACTGACGACGCCGAGGTGTTTGAGTCGCGAGCTGGATGCGTTAGCGCCACGGCCACGGGCCAATGCACTCGTTTGTCGCCGTTCAGCCACGGCTGCTGGCGCAGCCAGTATCGAATTGCGGCGACCGTGGAGCTGGATAGCCGCCATTTCTTGCGCCCGCTCACGCCGACCGAGGTGTTACACGCCCCCGGTCGTCCCCCGAGATTTGTCCCGTCGGCGCTGAATCCGACCGCACTCCGCGTCGCCGGCCCGACTCCCATCTCGACACCGACAACCTTCAGAACGGCACGACTGCTGGCTACGGTGCGGGCGGAGGATGGTGCACTGGCAACGCGGCGCGAGTGCGGCGGCAACGAAGAATCGAATGAAGCGTCGTGGTCTCCGGCCACCCCGTATGCGGCCGGCACGCAGGCCGCTCCCTGGCACCTGACGATGGGGGCGGCGACGGCTCCGCTCATGGCCGACGTGGTAAACCCGTTCGGCGCTCGTGTTCGGCGCTCGTCAAGACGGCTGACGCACCGGGCGCCAACCACGCCTGGCGGCGGCTGGGCGCCTACCGGAACTTGTCCCTCGCTTGCGACATCTGACGCGCCGCGCAGATATGGTGAAACGAAGACGCTGGCCTCTGATTTGACGCAGTTTAACCGTCAACCTGAAATGTAGGAGCGTGGCACCAGATCGAATACCACCGATGCCGTCGCTGTCGAGTATTCCGTCAACGGCGGTCCGTAATCACGTCCCGGCGCTTCGAGCAACAACGCTTGTTGACGGATGACGCGTCGGATTGACGCGATCTGCTGGGCGCTTCGCTGAGCTGCACGCGAATCACCATTTTTGAATCCGCAGCTTCGCGATAGCCGAGTTCGGCAGCCCTGTTTCCGGAGGCACTGGGAAATATTTTTGCGATTGAGTGCCGCGGTTCAGCCCCAAAGGCGCCCATTGCGCCACCAACCGGTCTAATCGGGCGACACGATCTGGGTTTCCACTGGCAATCGTCCACAGACGAAGCTCGAATTTCCTCGCGGCTTGCCGCCGATTCACGCGGTGACCAACGTCCAAAATCCCCAACGTCTGCGCTCCCGACACGTGTGTCGGGCCAGCGAACGAACGACGCTCCGACGGTGAACGTGCACCGCGGGCGATACTTCCTGCGGCGGAGGCTTCGGTGCACCAGGCGGTTCGGCGATCACCGCTCCTCCAGCCCGGCGTCGCCGCGTAGACAAGGAAACCGGATAACTGGTCCATGGCGACCTTCGCGACCAGCTACGCTGTCGTGCGCAGCCTGGCGCGCTACTCTCGGCCCTGGCGGCGGCGACGAGGTCTGCTTCGACGACCTCCCGGGCCCGATGTGGTCGACACTGACGATCCGTCCCAGGCGCCGGGTTCTGGTACTTCCTCGCGAGGCGAGAACCCTGCGGCAATCGGTTTTACGGACAGCAGAGCAACGGGACTCCGCGGCGTCACGACGATCGTCCGTAACGTGTTAGCGCGTGACACGATCACGCCAAAATCTGAAATCGAAGTAAGGGCACGACCTTTCAACGGTCGCCGATTCTCCTGGCAAGCGCCCCAGTTATCGTAATAATTTATAGTCCTGGGGGCCGACCTTGATTTTTATCCATCCGGGGTTTTAGCAATACGTAAACCGAACGGTGCCGCAT
>ERZ1370068.7955-contig-6841_pt1 | contig 54199 bp, 59 predicted proteins | sample MGYA00561227_ERZ1370068 | MGnify/ENA primary metagenome ERZ1370068 (study PRJEB38410, sample SAMEA6850437) | metagenome | study: Metagenomic assessment of the ecological functions of the soil: analysis of the soil microbiota associated with the... | reverse complement strand
CGCGTTACTTCGTTCCAGTTACGTATTGCTAGTCCGTCGAGCCAGGGTCGGCCGCGGAGATGCTCCCGGCCTCGAACAGTGGGACGTCATCAAGACGGTGGACGGCCGCTCCTACGACGACCTCGACTCGCTCGCGACGCACCTGGGCAGCATGAGCGCCGACGCTCCGGTCCATGTCGTCTTGGCGAGGACGGAGTCCGGTGCAAACTCGCATCGATGACTATCACGTGCGTGACTTGCCCGGAAAGGACATCGCCATGATCGGCCCCGAGACGGCAGCCATCGTGGCGAAGAAGAGAGTGACGGCGAGGCTCCGCCAGCGCCGGTCCCCCAAATCCCCACCTTCGTCGCCCTCACGGTTGCCGGCCAACCTGGCGCGGCCGAATGATTCGACGCGATGCCCGCGTACTCGATCATCGTCAACGGCCGTTCCCACACCGTCGACGTCGAGGCCGACACGCCGTTGCTGTGGGTGCTACGCGACACACTCGCCTTGACCGGCACGAAGTTCGGTTGCGGGCAGGGCGTGTGCGGGGCGTGCACGGTTCACGAGCGGGGCGTGCGGTGCGGTCCTGCTCGATGGCCATCGCGGACGCGGCGGGGAAGTCGTTCACGACGATCGAAGGGCTCGCGCCGAGTAGCGCCGGCGAGCGACATCGCCCGCCACGCTCGAGGCACCGGGCGCCAACGCCTCCGCCCACCTCCATCCCATTCAACAGGCCTGGCTCGACGAGGATGTCGCGCAGTGCGGCTACGCCAGCCGGGCATGATCATGACGCGGCGTCGGCGCTGCTGGCGCGCACGAAGTCGCCTGACCGATGACGACATCGACGCGGCGGATGTCCGATTCGGCGTGCCGGTGCGGCGCATTGCAACCGCATGCGCGCGGCGATCAAGCGCGCGGGCCGCGGCGATGCGGGGCGAGCGATGACGCTCACGCGCCGCCAATTCATCCAGCGTTCCACGGCCTCGGTGTCGGGCATCGTGATCGCCGCCTACTTGCCGGAGCTGGCCCGCGCAGCCGAGGCGATCGCGAACGCGACCACCGACTTCACGCCCAATCTCTTTCCTCCGCATCTCGCCCGACGACTGGGTCACGGTCACGGTGATCCGCCACGAGATGGGGCAGGGCGTCACGCACGCTGCTGCCGATGATGGTGGCGGACGAGCTGGACGCGGACTGGAGCCGCATCCGGCTCGAGCAGGTGGTCACGGATCCGCGCTTCGCCAAGATTTCGCTTCCATACGAGCGGGAGCGACAGCGGGCCCGGTACGTATCAGATGCTGCGCGAGGCCGGCGCCACCGCGCGCGCGATGCTCGTCGCGACGGCGGCCGAGCGCTGGAAGGTGCCGGTGTCGGCGTGCGACGCGGAGAATGGTCAGGTCGTGCATCACGCGTCAGGCCGCAAGGTTCGATACGGTGCTCTCGCGACCGAGGCGGCGAAGCGCACCCCGCCCGATCACGTCACGCTCAAGACGCGCGATCAATTCCAGCTGCTCGGCCACCCGATCAAGCGCATCGACGGGCCGGACATCGTCACGGGACGCGCGGGCTACGGCATCGACGTGCGTGTGCCGGGGATGGTGTTCGCGAGCATCGAGCGGGCGCACCGTGCTGGGCGCTCGGCTCAAAGGTCCTCGACGACACGGCGCGGCGCGCGCGATGCCGGGCGTCGTCGCGGTCGTGCCCGTGCGCGTCGGCATTCACGCACGGCGTTGCGGTCGTCGCGACCAGCACGTGGGCGGCGTTTCGAGCACGGCCGAAGCTCGCGATCGAATGGGACCTGGGCCCGCATCGCGACTTCGACTCCGAGGCGTTCGAGGCCGGTGCGGTCCGCCAGCTCGCGAATGCGACGTTCAGGTTCGCCACGAGAACGACGCTCGAGCGGCGCTTGCCTCCGCCGTGAAGCGGCACGAGGCGACGTACACGTTTCCGTTCCAGGCGCACGCGCCGCTCGAGGTGATGGATTGCACGGCCGACGTGGCCCGACCGCGCGCGAGTTCTGGGCGCCGACTCAGACGCAGCGGCGCTGCATGCAGCAGGCGACGAAGGTGACGGGGCTTCCCGAGGACAAGATCCGCATCCACGCCACGCTGATGGGCGGCGGGTTCGGACGACGGCTGTATGCCGACTATCTGGCCGAGGCGGGGACGATCTCGAAGGCGGTGTCACGCCCAGTACAGGGTGGTGTGGACGCGCGAAGACGACATGCGCCACGGCTACTTCCAGCCGTGCAGCGGCCGAGCGGCTGACGGGTGGGATCGACGCGTCGGGCCGCCTCGTGGCGCTCGTGCACCAGTCGACGCTGTCGGACCTGACGATCTCCGACCTGCACCAGGGTCGTGACTTCTACGGCGGTGAGACGCGACCCCCAAGGCCCCGGACGCGTTCGAGTCCGACGAGATCCCGTGGGGCGCATTCGACAAGCCCGTACGAGATCAGCGAACCTGCGCGTCGACGCGGCGAGCGTGCCGAGCCCGGTGCCGCACGGTCCGTGGCGCGCGGTGATGTACCCGTCCACGGTGTGGGCGCGCGAGTCGTTCCTGGACGAGATGGCGCACGTCGCGGGGCAGGATCCGCTGGCGTTCCGCCTCGCGCTGCTGCCGAGCGGCGTGCGCGAGATCGGCGAGTACGCGATCGATCGCACGCGGCTCGCCGCCGTGCACCGGCTCGCCGCCGTGCGTTCGGGGTGGGGAGCGCACCGCCCTCCGATCGGGCGACCCAGGCTTCATGCGGCCTCGCGGCCAACGTCTACCACGGCGGCAGCTATCTCGCGCAGGTCGCCGAGGTGTCGCTCGCCCCCGATCTCTCCGACCTGCGCATCCACCGCATCGTGTGCGTCATCGACTGCGGGCTGGCGCTGAACCCCGAGGGCCTGCTCGGACAGACGGAGAGTGGCGATCACGTGGGGGCTATCGTACGCGCTTCGCGGCCGTATGGCGGTTTCGCTCAGGGCGTGCGGTCGCGCGCGGCTACGATGACTTCACCGTCATCCGCATGGACGAGATGCCGCCGCTCGATCGTCCGTCCTCGTGCCGAGCTCGGCGCCGCCGAGCGGATTCGGCGAGCATCCGGTGCCGATGGTGGCGCTGGCGATCGCGAACGCCAGTGTTCGCGGCGACCGGAGCGCGCGTTCGGCGCCTGCCCATCACGCCCGAGGCGATCCGCGCAGCGAAAGCGGGCTAGAGCCTTCGGGTCCACGGAGGAGGCGCGCTGCAGCATCGAGGGCGGCCGTCGCGGCCCCGGGCGAAAAACCTTTGGAGCGTCGCGGTCGATCGGCCTAAACTCTCCGCTGCCCAGGGGTGGCGGCCGCTCTGGTCCCTACAGAACGGCCTTGCAGTCGTCCGACGGTGCTGCTCGGCGCCGCTGATGTGGGGGGCTGTCCCATGCACCGACCTGCATAGTTTCCTTCCGCGGCCGCGCTTCGCATCCCTCACCGTCCTCCTCGCGCTTTCCGTCGCGACGACATCGCTTCGCCGCGGGCATCCCTCGAGGCTACACGTACGTGTCGCCGCTTTCGGGCGCCGAGCTGGTGTCGCCCGAGAACAACGTCGTGATCCGGTTGGGGCCGGCGATCGACGCCGCCTCGGTCGACGACGTCGACCTCGCCGTGACTGGCGACCGCTCAGGCGAGCACCCGGGCCGGATGTCGCATGTCCGATGACGGCAGCACGCTCGTGTGTCGGTGCCCACACAGCCGTTCGACACCAACGAGCGCGTGACCGTCCGGCTGCGGGGCGAGATCCGCACGACGAGCGGCGCCTGCTGTTGCCGCCGCTGTGCGTTCTCGTTCCGGCGTCTCGTCCGTCGATCCGAGGAAGCAGCGCGGCCTCCCGATCGAGCGGCTGCTCTCGGAATTCCCGTCGATCGGTTCGGACGCACTGAGCTCGTTCCCGTCGGGACCGAACCGCATCCAAGCCGCCTGCGATGACCACCGTCGGGCTGGTCCCAACGTCACGGTTCCGACTCTCCCAGCGCCCCGGGAGCGGAGTCGTGTTCGCTGCGCCGTCTCGGCGGCGGCCCGATCGGACGGTTGCGTCATCCTCGACAACTTCGGATTGCCGACGTTCTACCGCACATTCTCGACCAGCGGGCCCACGTTCGACTTCAAGCGTCAGCCGAACGGGCTGCTCACCTTATTTCGGTGCGAACAGCACGTTCTGGGGAGCTCGACAAGCGCGTACGCGGTCGTGGACAGCTTCCGCACCGGAAACGGCTACACCGCCGACGTGCACGACCTGCAGGTGCTGCCGAACAATCACGCACTGCTCTTGTCCTACGACGTGCAGCCCGTGCGCATGGACAGCACTCGTCCCCGGCGGTCGCCCCGACGCCGCAAGGTGGTGGGCCTGATCTCGTCCAGGAGATCGACCAGGCCAAGAACGCTCGTGTTCCAGTGGCGAAGCTGGGATCACTTCCAGATCACCGACGCCGACCCTTGCATGCAGGCGCTCACCGACTCGCTCGTCGACTACGTGCACGGCAACGCCGTCGAACGCGACTTGGACGGCAACCTGCTCATCTCGTGCCGATCGATGCACGAGATCACCAAGATCAGCCGCTCGACGGGCGCCATCATTTGGGCGCTGGGGCCTGAAGGCCAGAACAACCAGTTCACATTCATCGGCGACACGCGCGGGTTCACGGGGCAGCACGACATCCGCCGCCTGCCCAACGGCCACGTCGACCCTGTTCGACAACGGCAACTGCCAGTCCGTCATCTACTGCGCGCGCGCTCGAGTACGTGCTCAACGAGACCAGCAAGACCGCGACTCTGGTGTGGGAGTACCGGAACAATCCCGACAACAACTCGCCGTTCATGGGCAACGTCCAGCGCGAGTCGAATGGCGAGATCGATGATCGGCTGGGAGGCACCGGGCCGGATCCAATAGCTGACCAGAGCCTGCACTCGGACGGCAGCGAATCGCTCGAATTCGGGTTCTCGAACTCGGGGCAGTGGACGTACCGGGCGTTCCGATTCCCGTGGAAGACGCGGTTGTTCGTTCTGAGCCCCGAGTCGATCGAGTACGGCGCGGTGGCGACCGGAACCACGAGCGACCGGACGATCTCGATCTTGAACCGCCAGAGCACGCCGCTCACGATCACGTGCTTCGCGGCGTCCGATCCGGCGTTCTCCGTGCTCGATGCGACGCCGATCACGATCGCGCCTGGAGCGGAACCGCACCGTGACCGTACGCTTCACGGCGACGGTCCCCGGCCAGCACACTGGATCCGCTGCACGCGCGTCACGTCGATCCCGACCAGATCGTCTCCGTTCCGGTCAATGCGCACGGCATCGCCGGCGCGGTCGCTGCCGGGCCCGAGCCGATCGGGGCCGCTCGCGCTCGCGGGGCTGTTGCTTGCGGCGGGAGCGTGGTGGGCGAGGCCGCGTCGCGCACGCGTGCCCGAGCCCACTGACGTGACGCGAAGCGCCGCCGCCGACGAAACGTCGACGGCCGAGCAGAGGCTCGCCGTCTTCATCGACAAGTTCGCGCCCGACGTCGCCGCACTCATCCGCGCGCGCGCGGCGGAAGATGCGCCAGCGCCTGCCGCGCGCGATCGAGCTGGTGTACGACAACTACAATTTCTTCGTCATCGGATACGGTCCGAACGAGCGGCCGTCCGACGCGATCTTCTCGATCGCCGCGCAGGCGAAAGGCGTCGCGCTGTGTTTCCTCCAGGGCGCCAGGCTGCCGGACCCGCAGAAGCTGCTGAGGGGAAGCGGGAACGTCGTGCGCAACATCCGGCTCGAAAGCGCGGCGACGTGCTCGACCAGCCCGCCGTCGAAGCTCTGATTCGGGCCGCGCTCGAAGCGCGAAGACGCCGATGGATCCGCGAGGCGAGCCCCGGCTGATCATTCGGTCGGTGTCGGCGAAGCAGAGGCCGCGGCAGAAGGCGGTGGCGGTCAGTGACGACGGTGACACGGGCCAAGCCGCCGTCACGCGCAAGGCCACGGGGAAGAAGGTCGCTCGGACGCGTGCCTAGGCTCTCGCCTGGGGTTGCCCCCGAAAACATCGTGGCGCGGAGCCCTCGGGCCCCGCGCCTGCCGCCGCAGTTTCAGCAGGGGCCGCACCTGCAGTCACCTGGCGGCGGCGTGGCTCCGACTTCTAGCGTCGCCCTGTCCCGCGATGCCTTCGCCGGTCAGAGGGTCTCGGCGACCATCGCCTCGGCCCTGAGAGGGGCCGCGTTCGACAGGGGCGGTGCGGCTCCAGCCACCAGGGGGATGAGAGAGGGTCGTGAGCCTCTCAGTACTGGAGCCGCACCTCCTGTGGACCTCAGCCCCGACATTGAGCAAGCAGGTGTGCCCAAAGTTTTGGGAGGACGTGCGCGATGGAATCAGCACTTGCGGTGAGCCCGTGTCTATTCGGGAGCGCAAAGGGGAAAATCCGGGAGGACGTTTCTACATATTTCATCCGAACCACGGTCCGATTTAGCGTCGGGCCGTCACCTTCTCCGTGGGGAGTCGCGTGCTCATTGGACCCCGTCCCGTTGGATCCCGTCCCGCGGTAGGGTGAAGCAGAAGCGCGCGCCGTTCGTGCCGTCGCTGTCGCCCCACACGCGTCCACCGTGGTTGCGGATGATCTTGGCGACGATGGCGAGGCCGAGGCCCGAGCCCTCGATGTGCTGCGTTCGCGACAGCCGTTGAATGGCTCGAACATCGTCTCCCGGAGCAGGGTCGAAGCCTCATCGCCGTTGTCGGACACGGAATACGTGTTCTGCGCTCGCCGGCTTCGCCGCGCACCAGGACGTGGCGCTCGCCGCGGCCGCGCGTGTACTTGATCGCGTTGCTGAACAGGTTCCGGAACACGCAGCGCAGCAGGTCCTCGCGCTGCCACGCGCCGGTGGAAGATCCCGCAGCTCGAAGCGACGTTGCCGGCGTCCGGGCCCGTGGCCACCACCTCGGCCTGACGTCGCGCGCGAGCGCGGTCATGTCGATGCGCTGATGGTCGCTGCGCTCGCGCCCCGCCCACGCGAACTGCATGAGCTGGTCGAGCAGCTACGACGCCGAATTCGCGCTCCCGCGGATCGCACCGGGCCATGCGCAGGCCGTCGTCCTGGAGCCGTGCCCCGAAGTCCTCCTCGAGGATCGTCGAGTAGTTGAGGATGGCGCCGAGCGGCGAGCGCAGATCGTGCGACATCGAGTGGCTGAAGGCCTCCAGCTCGCGGAGGGCTTCGCGCAGCTGCTCGGACGTCCCGCGATCGCCGCCCGACCCGCCGCCGTTCCGACACGACGGCCGCGAGCCTGAGCGTGCTGGACGCTCGCGACGCCGAGGAACACCTGAGGATGACGAGCGAGTCGTTGAGCTCCCAGCGCTGAGCTCCGCGCGTGGCGCGAATCGTCCCGACGACGGCGATCGCCGACGTCACGAGCAACGCGGCGCTCGCGACGCGAGGATCGAAACGGTAGGCCGCCCACACGAGCAACGGCATGCACAGGAAGGCGAGCGGGTTCCCCAGCGTGCCGGTCGAGAAGCGCCAGCCGAACACGGTGAGCCCGACGGCGATCAGCGCGGCGAACAACGCCGCCGCTTCCAACACCTGGGCGCGCGTCCACGCCACGCGCGGATCGCGGATCCACAGGATGAGGAGCGGCGCGGACGACGAGGGCGCCGCCGAGATCCCCCAGCCACCACGTGAGCCAGATCGAGCCGAAGCGGTCCCACGGCGCGAAGCCGCCCGCCGCCAGGCTGACGACGCCGATCGTCGCGCTCACGGCCGTGGCGAGCATGCCGGTCAGAATCGCGAAGCGGAACGTGTCCGGCGCGCGATCGAACGCCCTCCACCCGTTGGCGAATCGATCGACGAGGTAGGCGCCGACCAGGGCCTCGAGCGTGTTGCCGGTCGCGACCCCCGAGGGACGTCAGGATCGAGCCCGCGGTCGTGACGTTCACGAGGAAAGCGCCGATGAAGATGCCCGGCCACACCCGATACCCAAGCCCGAGCAGCGCGGCGAGCGCGATGCCGGTCGGCGCCCACACGGCTGAGGCGCTCGGATGCACGATCGCGAGCGACAGGCCGAGCTTGCCGGCGAGAACGTAGGCGATGATCAGCAGGGCCACGACGACGAAGTGAGGAAGCGGCCTCGTCGTTCGTGTGAAGCGCGCGGCGTCCACGGCTCGACCCTCCGCGGCGAATCGGGGCTAGTGAATCGGCTAGTGAATCAGAGAGAATAGCACGCGGGTCTTGCGGACGGTTCGAGATTGTCGCCGAGCGCGGCACCGTGATCGCGCGCGGGGAATCGTTGCCCTAGGATTGCCGCGTGAGATCGATCGTCGTTCGTGCCCTCGCCGGACTCTGGGCGTCCCCCGGAACGGTGGCGGGGTTGATACTGCTCGCCGCGGCACGCGCGACGGTGGCGCCGCGCGCCCCCGCGACGGCGCGCTCGAGGCGTGCGGCGGGGCGCTGCCCGCGATCCTGACGGGGCTCGGCGGCGGCAGGCTCTCGATCGAGGCGATCGCGCTCGGGCACGTCATCCTCGCGCGCAGCGCCGAGAGCCTCGACCGCCTCCGCGAGCACGAACGCGTGCACGTGCGCCAGTGGGAACTGGTGGGGGCCCGTGTTCCCGATCGCCTACGTCGCGTCGTCGTCGTGGGCCTGGCTGCGTGGCCGCGATGCCTACCGGGCGAACGCCTTCGAGCGGGAGGCGTGGAAGGATGCGCCATCGCGAACGACGCCCGCGCCGCGCGTCACCTCGTGACCACGATCTTTTGCGCCGCGGTCCTCCCCGCGATGCGGAGCTGCGCGAAGTAGAGGCCCGGCGGCGCTGGTCGGCCGCCGATGCGACCGTCCCAGGCGACGCGGTGCGGGCCGGCGTCGAAGTCCTGGTCGGCGAGCGAGGCCAACGTGCGTCCCGCGCCGTCGAGCAGCACGAGCTGGACTCGACCGCCACGCGGGATCTCGAAGCTCAGGACGGTGCCCCGCGCTGGTGGGGTTCGGGACGCCGCCGACGAAACGAACGTCGTCCGTGATCTCGATCGGCTCCCACACACCCGACGCACGCCGACGAAGAACGGTCGATCGATCGTCGCGCCCCGGTACGTGACCGAGAAGCGCCACCACCCGAGCGGACGATCGTTCGGCAGCGTGAAGTACCAGTACCAGTAGGACGCCGCGTAGTACGCGGCGGGCTGCTGTGGCTCCAGCTCGAGACCAGGCCGTTCGCGGCGTCGTACACCGCGTGCAGTTGCTGACCTGTCCCGACAACTGATCGCGATAGTAGGCGGCGAAGTACGCGATCTCGCCCGGGAAGAACGCGGTGCGCTCGTGTGGGACCTCGGGCTGCGGGCACGGCGGGAACTCGGGCGGCTGATCGTGCGTGCGGAGCGCGTTGATCGCGGAGTCGTCGTACGGCCGCTGGCTCGCCCACCACGACGTCGGCGTGGACAGGTTGCACGGCCCGGCCCACGGGTCGATCACCTCGTTCTGCGTCCCGTGCACCTCGAAGTGGAGGTGAGGGCCGGTCGAGCTCCCGGAGCTGCCGACGCGCCCGAGGAATTCGCCTTGAGCGACGGTTTCGCCGATGCCCTTGGGCGTGACTGAGCCGCTCTTCATGTGTCCGTAAAACGCGATCGAGCCGTCGGCGTGCTGGACGTAGACCGCGTTCCAGTTGCCGGAGCCCATTGCACAGCTGCGGTCGAAGTTGCCGTCGGACTTGAACACGATCGTACCGGCGGCGGCGGCGACGATCTCGACTCGTCGTGATCCATCTTGTACCAGTAGAACGGCCACAAGAAGATGTCGGTGCCGGCGTGGTCGTAGCCGGTGATGTCGTACGTGCGCGTACCGCACATGTAGTCCTGCACGAACCCGGGGTTCCTCAACGTCGTGATCGATGAAGTTCGAGATGCCGTGAACTCCTGGATCCGTGAGCCCGCTCTTCGGGCGCAAGGGCCAGCCGAATGACACGGATTCAGCCGTTGGCGGCGTCAGACGTCCCTGCGCGACGCAAGGTGGCGATGCTCCGGGTGAGCTCCGCCTGGATCTCGGCGCGCTGCGCGTCTGGTGATGCACGGAACACTGCGATCGACGTGGTAGACGCCCGAGCCGCCGTAGCGCGCCTCGACGGCGAACACCGGCGAAGCGACGATCAGGATCGTCGCGATCACCCACGAGGCGTACTCCACCCATGACGGACGCTCCGGGACGGCGGATCGGTTGACCGGGTTGCCTCCAGATAAACGCAGGGACTTGTCGCGCGCCAGCATAGACGACGGCCGACGGGTCTGTCGTGCGATGCCTTCGCATGGCCGGTTCGGTGGGGTGTGAAAACAGACTGGGGCGCGCGTGGATCGATCCGGTATCCTCATAGCTCATGTGCGGGCCGAGATCCGTCGGATCCGACTCGCGGGACGGAGTCCGCATGCGGAGGAACGTCATGAGAAAGCATTTCCGATTCGCTTCGCCTCGTGTTCTCATTCGGCGCCGCGGTCCTGGCGTGGGCAGCCACCGGCCAGGCGCAGCCGGCCGTGTTCCTTCGACCTCGTGCCGCCGAGCCAGTTCGAGTACGGATGCTTCGGCCCGTGCGCGCGCCCGGTGCTGTTCAGCGACAAGCTATCCGGAACGATGGCGCTGGTGGGTTCGGACGTCATCGATCCGGGAAGCCCCATCGTGCGCTACGAGGTCAGGACGTCCGATGGGAGATCACGCAGCTCAACCAGTCCGTGCCCGTGCGAGGCTCCGGCTTCTACGAACAAACGCGAGCACGACCACACCCGGAGCAACGCCTCGTGCTCGACCTGAGCGTGAACGGCGAGGCGTTGCAGCATTTCGACAGCGGCGTCGTGCCCGGCGGCGGCTCGAACGGCATCGACATCCACATCTCGCTCCACAACGAGTTCTCGCCACGACTCCGTGCTTCGTCATTCACTCCATCATTCGCGACGACGGTCGACGGTCGCGGCGACGTGACGCGCGCGACGCGATCGCGCCCAACCCGTCGCGGCAGGTCGCGGAGGTGCGGTTCCAGGTGCCGCGGGCGGGCGACGTCGAGGTCCGCGTCGTCGATCTTGCGGGGCGCGAGGTCAACGTCCTCGCGCGGGGCTGGCGGGCGGCCGGTCCGGGCGTCGGCGTCGTGGGACGGCCGCCGCTCGGACGGGAGCAGGGCGAGGCCGGGCCTCTACTTCGTAGCGCATCGTCGCCGCGGGGAGTGCACGATGATTCCGGCGGTGCGCCTGCAGTGATGCGCGCGCGGGCGCGCACCCGCGCACGAAGACCGGGCGGGACCGACCCTTCGCGTCGGTGTCCGCCCGGCCGTGTTTGGGAGGGATTTCGCGTCTCACTGGATCGCGCACCAGGTTCTAGCGCCCTCGCGATCCCGGATCGCCCAGCCCGTCACGACCGTGAGGCGGCTATCGCCGCCGCGATCGGGCGCAAACGCCAGAGTTCACCGGAACACGGATCCTCCCACTCGGAATGACTGACCGACAGCGAAGATGATCCCGGTGTTGATCCCGTTCGGTCCGCCGATCGTGAGGCTCAGGCCGACTCCGAGCTCGAAGCTGCTCGGCAACCGAATGCCGAAGATCACCGTCTCGTTCGGGATGAACATGTTGTATCTCGAGATCCGCCGGACGAGGAACACGTTCTCGACGATGAACCACGGACCGCGCGTTCCCGGCGAAGCCTGGCCCTCGGTATGCCAGCCGAACTGGCTGATCGCCTGGCAGCCGGTGGGGGCGAACCGTCACGCCCAACCGCGGCCCGCTGAGGTGGTACTGGATCACCGGCGGGTCGGTGTCGACGATCGCGGCCGGCGCGGGCGCCGTGTCCCGCCGTCTGCGCCGCCGATGTGGCGGGCCACAGGACGTCGCTGGTTCCACCGATGACAACGGCCAGCAGCAGGCTTCCCCATGCGATGCGAGGGTTCATGGCGAGTACTCCTTCCTTCCCGGGAGCGGGGCGTTGCGTCGAGGGTGAGTCCCTAGGCTGTGCGTCGCCCCGCGATCTCCGCGGTTCTGCCTCGATGCTTCTGCACGCGGCGTACCGCGGGAAACGCGGGCGTGCGATCGCGTAAGTGACGCGTTCTCAATCGGGGGATGGCGGCGTGGACGGTGGGGACTGTGAGATCTCGGAGTCGACTCCGAGCCCTCGCAGCCGGTTCGCGGGATCGGCGGCTCGTGAAGGCGCGCGCGGGGCGGTACCATACGCGGCTCACGCGTATACTCCGCCGCGCCGTCCCGTCATGGCGACGCGCGTACGGATTCAGCGCCCCATCCCGAACGCAGGTGGAATGGCCGACCGCCCCAGGACGACCGAGCTCATCGAAGCGCTCCAGGGCGTCCTCCGCCAGGCGGCGGAGCCGAACCACGTGCTGCGCACGATCCTCGAGCAGGCGGTGTCGCAGACCGGCGCCGAGCGCGGGTTGTTCGTCGAGGTGACCGAGGGTGGTCGGCTCGAGTACCGCGTGCTCCATGGCTACGCGCCGGGCCAGCTCGAGGGCGACGTCGATCGCTACAGCCGCAGCCTGTTCGCGCGCGTGATCGCGACCGGCAAGGACGTGCGCCTCGACAGCGTCATCGACGATCCGGAGCTGGCCGCGATCGAATCCGTCCAGGAGCTGCGCGTCGCCGCGATCCTGTGCGCGCCGATCCGCAGCGCCGGCAAGGTCGCGGCGCTCATCCACCTCGAGCACCGCAAACCGGGCCACTTTCACCGAGCGCCACCGCGAGCAGCTGCGGTCGCTGCTCGACGTGCGCCGAGCCGGTGTTCGAGGCGCGCTGCAGGCCGGACGCAAGGTGATCGGTGAGCGCGACCGGCTGCGGGCGTCCGAGACCCGGCTCCGCACCGAGGCCGAGGAGACGCGCTCGCTGCTCGCGTCCGACTGGTCGTTCGGACGCTTCGTCGGCCGCTCGCAGGCGGTGCGGGCGCTCGAGGACACGGTGCGTCGCGTCGCGTCGTCCGAACTTCCCGGTGCTGTTGCTCGGCGAGACGGGAACCGGGAAGAGCATCATCGCGCGTGTCATCCACTACGCCGGGCCGCGCGCGCGCAGCCGTTCGTGAGCGTGTTCTGTCCGTCGCTCGAGAAGGGCATGGTCGAGACCGAGCTGTTCGGCCACCGCCGCGGCGCGTTCACGGGCGCGGTCGCAGATCGGATCGGCAAGGTGCAGGCGGCCGAGCAGGGGCACGCTGTTCCTCGACGAGATCGGCGAGCTGCCGATGGACATCCAGCCCAAGCTGCTGCGCCTGCTCCAGGAGAAGACGTACGAGCAGGTCGGTGATCCCGAGCGAGCGGCGCGCCGATCTGCGCATCATCGCGGCGACGAACCGCGATCTCGAGCACGAGGTCGCGCAGGGGCGCTTCCGCCGCGACCTGTTCGAGCGGCTCAACTACGTCCCCGTGCGCATCCCGCCGCTGCGCGAGCGCGCGGAGGACATTCCGCTCCTGCTGCGCCACGCGCTCGACCAGAGCGACGCCGGCCGCTGGGTGGAGATCTCGAGCGAGGCCGAGCGCTGCGCTGCTGGAACTGGACTCGGCGTGGCCGGGGAACGTGCGGCACCTCGAGCAGCTCGCGGCGCGGTTGTCGCTGGGCGGCGTGGGCTCGCCGGTCAAGGCCGACGAGATCCTGGCGCGGCTCGATCGCGGCGGTGGGGAGGAAGCGGGCCGCACGCCGCCGACCTGTCGTCCGGTTTGCCGACGCTGCTCGAGGACGCCGAGCGCGGCTGGCTCGAGCAGGCGATGCGCCAGTACCCGAGCCTGACGCGCGCCGAGCTGGCCGAGCGCCTCAAGATCAGCGAGTCGACGCTCTACAAGAAGCTTCGCCAGTACGGTCTCGTGAAGAACTGAACGGACGATGAGCGATACGCAGGATCCCGATCGAGCGACATCGAGCGCTTCATCCCCGGCAGCATCATCGCGGGCCGCTACCGCGTCGTCGAGCTCGTCGGCGAGGGTGGGATGGGCGAGGTGTACCGCGCGCGCGACCTGCGCCTCGGGCAGACGGTCGCGCTCAAGTTCATACCCGCCGACGTCGCGGGCGATCCCCAGCGGCTCGCCGGGCTCGTCGCCGAGGTGCGGCTCGCGCGCCAGGTCACGCATCCCAACGTCTGCCGCGTGCACGATCTCGACGAGACCGACGGGATGCACTTCCTGTCGATGGAGTTCGTGGACGGCGAGGATCTGGCGTCGTTGCTGCGGCGCATCGGGCGGCTGCCGCCCGACAAGGCGGTCGAGATCGCGCGCGAGGTCTGCGCCGGGCTCGCCGCGATCCACGAGCGCGGCGTGCTGCACCGCGATCTCAAGCCGGCGAACGTGATGATCGACGGTCGCGGCCACGCGCGCATCACCGACTTCGGTCTGGCCGAGCGCGAGGGCACGTCCGCCGACCCCGACTCCGTCGTCGGCACCCCCATTTATATGGCGCCGGAATGCTTCATCCCGGGACGGGCGGCGACGGTCCAGAACGACCTCTACAGCGTCGGGCTCGTGATGTACGAGCTGTTCACCGGGAGGCGCCCGCACGAGGCCGCGACGATCCGCGAGCTGATCCGGCTGCGCGAGGCGCCGCCACCCGCCGTCCGCCGTTCAACCCGGCATCGATCCCCGCGTCGAGCGCGAGATCCTGCACTGCCTCGATCCCGATCCCGCCCGCCGGCCCAAGTCGGCGCTCGCGGTCGCCGCGGCGCTGCCGGGCGGCGATCCCGTGGCGGCCGCGGTCGCCGCCGGCGACACGCCGTCGCCGGACGCCGTTGCCGCCGTGATGGCGGGGGCGGAGGGGCTGCGCCCGATCGCGGCGTGGTCGTGCCTCGCGGCGCTGCTCGCGGGCTCGCGCTGGTCACGCTCGTGTCCCCGTGCACGCGCGTCGTTCCGTCGCTCACGCTGCCCGAGGCTCCCGAGGCGATGGCCGGCCGCGCGCGCGAGCTGATCCACGACCTGGGCCTCCACGTGCCCGTGGTCGATCGCGCGATCGGCTACGCCTTCGACGCGACGGCGATCGACGCCATCGCGGTCGAGAAACACGCGCCGATGCGGTGGCGATCGCTCGACACATCGCGACCGTCGGTCGTGACGTTCTGGTATCGCGAGAGCCCCGCGGACTTGGTCGCGTCCGCTCCCGGCTATCGCGTCTCGAGCGAGGATCCGCCGTGGCGGCGGCCGGGCGCCGTGCGCATCGAGCTGGACGGCCGAGGCCGGTTGGTGCGCGTCGACGCGCCCGTGGGTGGCGCGACGCCCGCCGACACGACCGCGCGCGTCGACGTGAACGCGCTGTTCCGCGCCGCGGGTCTCGCGTGGACCGACTTCGAGCTGATCCCGCCGCCGTCGACGGCGCCCGCCGGCGCCGGCGATCGCCGTCTGAGTTCCGGGGCCACGATCGCGAGGCCCCGCCGAATCCCATCGACGTCGAGATCGTCACGTTCGAAGGGCGTCTCGTGTCGTTCGTCCAGCACGATCCGGGAGGCGAGCGCGATGCGGAAACCCTGCGCGATCCGTCGCGACGCGCGACGGCGACCATCCAGGAGCGCTGCGCCCCGCGTTGTACCTCGCCGCGCTGCTCCTCGGCGCGTGGCTCGCGCGCCGCAACGTGCGCGCCGGACGCGGGGACACGAAGCGCGCGGCGCGCGTCGCAAGCCTGGCGTTCGCGCTCCGTCTGCTGGTGTGGCTCCTGTCCGGACATCACACGCTCGGCTCGCTCACCCAGCAGCTCACCGCGGTGCTGGCGTGGGGGTCTACGACTTCGTATTCGTGTGGATCTCGTACGTCGCCGTCGAGCCCTCCGTGCGCCGGCGGTGGCCGCGCGTGCTGACGTCGTGGATGCGACTGCTGGATGGCCGACTCGACGACGCGCGCGTCGGGCGCGAGCTGCTGATCGGATGCCTCGTCGGCACGGCGATCTCGCTCGCGGTCGCCGGACACCAGGCGGCGCCGGCGTGGTTCGGCGCCCCACCCAGGCGCCCGGACAACGTCGGCTTCGTAGAGGACCAGCTCGTGTCGCTGCTCGGCGTGCGCCAGGAGCTCGGACAGCTGTTCCTGCTGTTCCGCTCGCAGCTCCTGGTGGTGATGGCGTTCGTCGTGATCCTGGTGGTGGCGCGGAACACGCTGCGGAGCTCGAGCGCGGCGTTGGCGGCGGCGTTCGTGATCTTCGCGCCCTCGCGCTGCCGCGCGCGCGACTTCCCGGTGCTCAACTGGGCGCTCGCGTTCCTGTCGACGGCGCTGCTGCTGGTCATCATGCTGCGCGTCGGCCTGCTGGCGGCAGGCGTGGCGTTGGTGACGCACAGCGCGCTGCAGGCGGCGCCGCTGGGCATGGCGATGGACGCGTGGCCTTTGTCCCGCACGCTGGTCGTGCTCGCGCTCGTCGCCGGAGTGGGCGTCTACGGTTTCGTGCGCTCGCTGGGGGCCGCGCCGCGTTTCGCGAGTTGATCCCGGCCGACTGAGCCTCACCTCCAGCGACACCGGGACCCGGTGTGTGGACGGCGGGTCAATTCTCGCGCGTTCGCCGTGACACCGCCGTCGCGTTCGTGGTGTCCTTTGGCCCCATGCCCCTCGGGGCGCCGCTTCGCTCGCGCGGCGCCGAAACTCGACCGCTGGAGTGAATCCCGATGACTCCGAGACTGCCGCAGTCACGCGCCGCACGACCTCATGGTCGATCGTCCTCTCGTCTTCGTCGCCTCGCTGGCGTTCGCGCAAGCAGGCGCACCGCCGCCCCCGCCCGCGCCGCCCGTCGCGCCGACGCCCCCGTCGCGCCGACACCGCCCGTCCCGCCGCCGCCGCCGCCGCCGTCGAGCGGCATTCGCAGCAGGTCTCGGCCGGCGATCTGCTGAGCGCCGAGTCCGTTCTCGAAGTGTATCGCGCGAAGAACGGCGACGACGGGCCCTACCTCGCCGGTCTGTCGTGGCTGCGCGCGGCGCGCTCCTGCTCGGTGACACCGCCAAGGCGGACGCGTACGCGGCCGACGTGCGCAAGCGCTGCGCCGATCTCATCGCGAGTGGACGAAAGCTGAAAACGGATCACGACACCGAGATCGCCCTCGGCGCCGCGATCGAGGTCACGGCCCAGCGCCTCGAGGCCACGAAGGGCGCGAACGCCGCGACCGACTACGTGCGTGGCGAGCTGGCCAAGATCGACGGCCCGGTCGCGCTCGTCTCGCGCCTCAACAAGCGCATCAACATGCTCGCGATGGCGGGAACCTCCGCACCCGAGCTGGCGATCGAGGACTTCGTCGGCAACCGCCCGGCGACGCTTTCGCCTCGCTCCGCGGCAAGCCCGTGCTGCTGTTCCTGTGGGCCGAAGGGTGCGGCGACTGCCGCGCGCAGGAGGCGACGCTGGCGAAAGTGAAGTCGCGCTACGCCGACAAGCTCCAAGTCGTCGCGGTCACGCGTTACTACGAAGACTCGACCGCCGCACGCGTACGCGAGAAGGTCCGCGTCGACAGCGTGTGGAAGGCCGACTACAAGGACATGGGGACGACGCCGATCGTGCTCAGCACGGCGTCGATGGAGCGCTACGGCGTGTCCAGCACGCCGACGTTCGTGTTCCTCGACCGCCAGGGCATCGTGCGTCGCTACACGCCGACGCGCCTGACCGAAGCCGAGTTCGATCGCACGATCGCCCCGCTGCTGCGCTGACCCGGCGACGCGCGCGGCGCACGCCGCCCTGGAATTCGAGCGCCGCCGCGCCGATACCCCGGGCATGGACGAGCCCGGGATCGGCGCCGAGCACGAGCGATGGTGCCGTGGGTGTCGGTGCGTGGGCACGCGAGCGCTGAGCGACGACGAGCGCGTGGATGCGGCGGCTGCGCATCGCCCACATGCGATGGGCCGCGCTGGGGGATCATGATCGCGCCGACCGCGATGGCGATCGGCGTCGCCGTGGTCGGATGGCTGCCGCCGCAATTCGGGCCGACGGCCCAGATTGCCTTCTCAGCGTGTGGATGATGTACTCGATCCTCCTCGGCATCCCGCTCACCATCATCGTGACGCGCGATCACCTGAGCGCGTCGAACCGCCTCGGAGCGGATCTCCGGGCGGGATCACGTGGCGGTTCGAGCAGCCGCACGTTCCGTCCGCCGATGGAGACGGATCGTGAGGGGACCGAGCCGCGCAGCTTCGCGCTGCTGCCCGAGACGTTGCGCATCGTGAACGTCGGCGATCCGGTGCCGCGCACCGAGCGGGAAATCATGAGCGAGGTCGACCCGCCGACGGGTTCGGGGCTCGACGCGCCGCTCGCTCGAGATCGTTCCGGTGCGGAACGATCTCCGCTTCCGCCAACGGGCGCTGAGTGGGCCCGAGCGCGCCGAGCTCGAGCACGTGTCGCGGCGGCTGGTCCTGCCGAGGCTCAGCACGGCGGTGGCCGTCGTGGGCTTCGCCGGCATGATCGCGATCGTGTTCGGCGCGCACCGCGCACCCGGAACCCCCGACACGGTGAGCGGGCTGCTGAGCATCGTGATGACCTTCGCGGTGTGCGGCATGGTGCTCGCGCGCTATGCGCGCGCCGTGTGGCTGTCCCAGCGTATCCGGTTCGATCTCCGCAGCGGCCTCGTCGTGCGGGTCGAGACCGACCGTCGTCCGGAACCGAGTTCCTGCCGTTCTCGCGTCTGATCTGGCGGGCGGGCGGCGCACCGGCGCTGTGGCGAGATCGGGGGAGCGCGGTTGAGCGGTTGCGGCGCAGCCTCTGACATCGCCGGAACACCCGGCCGAGGCGATCGGGGCTAGACTCCGCCTCGACGATGCGATTGCGATCGCTTTTCTCTCGACCCTGCGTCGCGCTCGCGGCGATCGCGTGCCTCGCGTGCGTGGCGCGAGCGGGCGCGCCGCCGTCCCACACCACCGCCGCGCGACACGTCGCGCGCTCCGGGCGACAGCTCCGTCCTCGTGCTGGCGGGGCCGAAGCGAGCCGGGCACGCGGTTGATCGTGACCGGTCGCGTGCTCGACCACGCCCGGACGAAGCCGTCCCCCGGGTGCGCGTGCTCGTCTACCACACGGATGCGACGGGTCGGTACGGCGCGTCCAATACGCCGCGCGGCGCGCGGCTCAGCGGCGCCCTGGTCACCGACCGGAACGGGCGCTTCGAGGTCCGCACGATTCGCCCCGCGCCGTATCCGGGCGGCACGATTCCCGCGCACATCCACTTCGTCGTGAGTGGCCGCGCCGAGGAGCTGCAGTTCGAAGACGATCCGCTCGTGAAACACGGCCGAACGCCGCGTGATGCGGACGAGCCGATCTTCGTGCGGCCGGTGACGACCGACTCGCTCGGCGTGCAGCGCGTGACCGTCGACCTGTGGTCGCCGACCTAGCGTCGCGTCGCGACGGTCGAGTCGCGCACGATCACCGGAACAGCAAGTGCGCGCGCCGGTCCGGTCCGGCAACGACCGTGACCCAGTACGTCGATCCGGTGACCGCGTGTCCGGTCTGATCGAGTCCGTTCCAGATCACCGCGTTCTGTCCCGCGGGGATGCCGAGGTTCAGCAGCCGGCGCACGCGGTTGCCACCCAGGTCCAGGATGTCGACGACGACCTGCGTGCTCTCGGGCAGGTCGAACCACACCTGCGTTCGGGCCTGGAACGGATTCGGAGTCGGCGTGAGATCACCGGTCGAGGCGAGACGGAGCGTGTCGCGGGCGAACACGTCGGCGTTGGCGATGGTGAAGGTCTCGGTCGAGTCGCCGATGACGCCGACGACCCGGCTGCGGGCGGCGTAGTCGCCGGCGGCGAGCCCCGTGAACGTGTAGACGCCGTCCACCGTCGCCGTGTGGGCGACACTGCGCGTACCGTGGAACAACTCGACGGAGACGCCGTCGGCGTCGCCGATCACGCGGGTTCCGACGAAGCGCCGCCGCCGTCGACCAGGAATCCGGTCAGGCGTGACGTGCCCCGTGATCGAGTGGACCCCGGGGGCGGAGGAGGTTCGCGCCCGCAGGCGAGGAGGAGCGTGACGAGCCCGAGCCCCAAGATTCCGACGGCCTTGTTCATGACGCATCGACCCTACCATGGGACCTCGCCACGACGGTGAGTTCGTGGGACGGGCGATGACGGGCGCCGGAGCGCTCGAGGCCGAGGCCCAGGTCGTTTCCTAAACGAACGCGGCGCGGAGCACACGCTCCGCGCCGCTTCGATGCCGCTGGGTTTCGCCTCAGGCCGCGCTGGCGACTTCCTCCTCGTCGTCCTCGCGCGATTTGGACTTGGCGGCCTTGACCCGGTTCGTCATGTTTCGCTCCTCGCGCAGTCCGTCGATCATCGCCTCGGCCTGCTTGAGCAGGAACTGGAGCGATCCGGCCTTCTCGACCGCCTGCTCGACGATGACCTGCTGGCCCTGCAGCGCCTCGAGGCTCGAGTTCACGTCGACGAGCAGCGCCTCCGCCCGCGCCAGCCGCTCCTCGGCCTTGGTCATCTGACGCTTGCGCTCGTCCAGCGAGGACTCAGGTCGCGGATGCTGCGCACCTGTTCCATGACCTCGGCGCAGGAGCCCACGGCTCTCCTGGCCATCTCGCGGTGCGCCGAAGTGATCGTGCGCACGTCCGCCGACGTCTTCTCGGCGACCGAGAACATGCGGTCCAGATCGCGCCTGCAGCGACTCGACCGTGCCCTGGCGCGACGCGATCTGCTCGAGCGAGCGGGCGACCTCCTGGTCCACCAGCTCCCACTTGCCGAGACGCTCGCCGAACATATCCAGACGCTTCTCGACCGACGTCAGCGTCGAGGCGCGATCGTCGAGAATCGCCGAGCGATCCTCCACCGCGGCCACCCGCTGCTCGGCCCCAGCGATCGACGACGTCAACTGCTTCGAGATCTCCTCGAGCTGCTGTGCCGCGGCCGCCGCCTCCTGCCGCGCCGAGGACACGCGCTGCAGGTCCTTCGTCGCCTCGGTCAGCGCGTGCTGCCGCTGCTCGAGCTCCTTGCGCAGGGCTTGGGTCCGCTCGGCCAGCGCTTCGACCGATTCGCACCGCGACTCGATCGCCGCGACCTGCCTTGCGCGTCTCGGTCACGTCGTGCTCCGCCTGGTGGATCCTCCGCTGCCATCTCGGAGATCGAAGTGTGCAGCCGGTCGGCCTGGGTGGCCTGGCCCTCGAGACCGGAGAGCTGATGCTCCGCGGCATCCATCCGCGTCTGGAGCTGCCGATCGCGCTCGTCCAACCGCGCGACCAGTGCGCCGACCTCGGTGATCCTGCGCTGCAGGTTGTCGACAAACTCGCGCCGCGAGTCGATCGACGCCACCGTCTCGCCGATCCTCTGGGCCTGCTTCTGCAGCCGCCTCGATCTGCGGCGTCATCGCGCGCAGCTCGTTCATACGCTCCCGCAGATCGCCCACGGATCTGCTCGATTCCCGACAGCCATGTCCGGGTCTCGGACTGACCCTCCTGCATGCGCGTGACCTCGGTGTGCGTGATCTGCGTGCGCTCGAGCGCGTCCTTCACCATCGCGTGCGCGTCTGTTCAGCTGCTCGAGGTCGCGGAGCGCCGCCTCGATCGCGGGCCAGGTGTCCTGGATGCGGGTCATCTGGGCGCCCGCGTCGCGCGCGGTGCGGTTCATGTCGTCGAGATCGCGCCGCAGGCTCTGCATGCCGCGCAGGTCCTCGTCCATGCGGACGACGTTCTCGGACAGCGACTGCAGGTGAGCGGAGACCGTGGTGGTCTGCGCCTTGAGCTCGCCGGCGAGCTGGATCGAGATCTGCCCAGCGTCTTGTAGCGGTTCTCGAAGTCGGTTGAGCGAGCCGCGCAGGTCCGGGACCCGCTGGCTCACCGACTCGAGGCCGCGGCTCTCGAAGTCGAAGCGCTCGATCGTCTTCTTCATCTCCTCCTGCATCGCCGCGAGATCCTCGGCGGGTCGCCCGCGTCCGCTCGTCGGTGGTGCGCTGGAGCTGCGAGATCTCTCAGAGTGCTCGAGGACCGTCTCGTGGAGCGACCGCAGGGCCATGACCTGGTCCTGCATTGCGCTCAGGATCGACTCGTTCTCGTGCTGCTGGCGGATGCCGGAATCGATCTGGCGCATTGCGCGGTCGAGCTGGTCCGCCTTGTTGATCGCGCCCTCGACGGCATCGCGCTGCGCCTCGAGCGCCGCGCTCTTCTGCGGACACGACGTCGCCGAGCGCCTTGAGCGTCTGCATCTCGCGGCGCACGTCGTCGACGGTGTGCTGGACGCCGTCCATGGCGCGGATCGATTGCTCGACGCTCGCGACCCGGCGCTCCTTGTCCTGCATGTCGCGGCTGTGCTCCTCGCGGCGCCGATCGAGCGCCTCCATCTTGGACACCGCCGTCTTGTGCGAGTCGAGCAGACGGTCATGCTGCTCGCGCAGGCGGGCCAGCTGCTCGCCGGTCGAGTCGACCTGGCCGCGGATGGACTCGGCATCGCCGCGCAGCAATTGGAACGGCTTCTCGACCTCGAGGAACGATTCCAGACGGTCCTGAGCGAGACTGCGACGTCGACCTTGCCGCTCAGGTCCTCGAAGATGGTGCGGATCCGCTCGCCTTCCTGGATGGCGCTCGCGACCTGGGTCTCGGCCTTCTCCTGTCCCTTGGACAGGTACTCGGCGCGCTCGTCGAGCGCGAGCAGCTGCGCCGACAGCTCGGTCATCGCCTCGGAAGCGTTTCTCCAGCCCTCGCGAGGCAGGTTGATCAGCTCCTCCATATCGGTGCTGATCTTGACGATCGGCTGGCCGATCTCCTGAACGCGCTCGACCGCGGCGTTGGCGCGCGCTCGATCACGGCCTGATTGCGCTCGCGCTCGCCCTGGAACTGGCGAGGATCGCGCGCATGTCTTCGGCGATTTCACGGTCCTTCGAGCTATTCCCGAGCAGACCCTTGAGGATTGCCATCGTTCGCTCCTTGCAGAGGCGCCGACCGTCCCGGCCCTCAACGGACCGCCGTTCAGCTGCGTCGTGGAATGTCGCCCCTCGTCCTCTGTGGGGTGAGAAACGGAGGAAAAACCGCGGCAGACCGCGGACATTGCAAAGACGCGGGCCTCATCGGGCGATCTTCTTCGGCCCGCTCCTGGCGCGAAGGTTGCCGAGGATGCCGCGCGAGCGTGGGAGCATGACCGGCCAATTGCGAGCCGAGGGGAGACGTGCGGGCGGCCGACCTGTGGGCGGTCTCGAGACGAAGGTCGTCGGGGCGGGTCATCGCCCCGGAGGCCAACGGGTTCCGCGCGCGGAGCGCACACGCCGAAGCACCCGAGGCGAGGGCTATGCCACGCATGGCGCGTGGCGAACATCGCCGTGACGCTGCAGCGGCGTGAAGTCCGTCATGCGGGACGGTTCGCCGCGAGACACCAAACCAAGAGCGGGACGCCGACCCAGCGCCCCGCTCTTGCGTATTGCGAGTCCCTGCCTGCGCCTAACGCGCCACGCTGAAGCGGCCGTTCAGCTGACGGCCTTCGATCGACAGACGGTAGAAGTAGATCCCGCTCGGCGTGAGCTGACCCGCCTCGTCACGTCCGTCCCAGTTGAGCATGTGGCGCCCGGGGACCTGGCTGCCGCTGTCGAGCACCCGCGTCCGCCGCCCCTGGCTGTCGAAGATCGTGAAGTCGATGTCGGCGACGCGCTGCAGGTCGAATATGAACTGCGCCCCGCGACGCACCGGGTTCGGCATTGCGGGCCCGAGCCACGCCGACGCCGGGAAGACGGACGCCGGGGGCACTCACCGGCGTCACGATGTTGAGCGTGCCGCCCATGGCGGAGTGGACGCCGCACTGATAGAAGAGCGCGTTGGGCGCGGTGTTCGGGACGCCGAAGATCACATCGCCAGTGTCCAGCCCGTTGTCGATCACGCCGTCGTTCCAGAGATTCGTGGTGCCGATCGTGCGGGCGGTCTTGATGTAGAACGGATGACCGAACGCGTTCACGCTGAACGTGTACGTTTGGCCGCGCGTCAGCCGTCAGGGTCGGATTGGTCAGGGTTCCGATGCGGTAGGCGCTCAGGCTCACGTTCACGACCATGAACGTGGAGTCCTGCACCGCGGCCCGGGCGACGTGGGTGGGGCTCGAGATCCCGACCGGCGTGTAGTCGAGAGCCAAGGCGACGACGATCACGAGCAGCACCGTGGGGACGAATGCGTTCATGCGGTTCCTCCTCTCCGACACGGCCGCGAGGTCGCGACCGTTGTGTGCGTCGAGGGTCGGCGGTGGGTGAGACGCGAGGGGATTTCACGCCAGCGAGGGTGTGTTCGCGTTCATCACGACCAAGCCATCGCGGCCCGTCCGCTCCCACTCGCCCCATGGTCCCGACGGGGAGTGGCGACCTGAATTGATGGGGCGAATTCTATCACCAATACGGCCGTGGATAGACGGCTCGCGCGTGAAAGTCACGTTGCCACCTCACTTTCCGCAGGTCGACCGCTCTCGCTTAGGAGGGAAGGTGTCCCCCTCGAGTGCGGGCACGAGTCGGGGGCATGCCTCGTCGACGGTGGCGCATCCTCCGGCCGCCGCCGCCCGAAAACGGATTGGGTCGAATCGCGAACTCACTGGGCGGCGTGCCGCGTCCGTTCGCCCAACGTCCTGCACGGCTCGTTCTCGCAGATTGCACGGCGTTCCCGGCGATCGTTGGTAGCGCGCTCTGTTGCTCGGCTCTCGGGGCCGTGCGCCCGCGAACGGCGGGCATCGCTGCGTTCCCTGGTACCGACATTGCAAGACCGGGGGTGAGACGTTTTCCACCTGCGAGGTGAGCGTGTCCAACCAACGCGGCTTCAGCCTGATCGAGACGATGGTGGTGCTGGTTCTGGTCGGCATCATCCTCGGTGTCGTAACGCCCAGTTTCGGCCGATACCGCTTGACGTTGGTCTCGGAGCGCACGAGGGGCCAGCTGATCGAGGACATCCGGGCCGCACGCCAGCGCGCGATCACCCAGCACGCGCCGGTCATCATGGCGTTCGGGAACGGCGTCAGTACGACGAACATCACGACGTACACGGTTCACTTCGACGCCAACGGGGACAAGCTCGCGCAGTTGTCCGAGCTCAGGTTCTCGCGGACCGTGCCGCGCGACAGCAAGCTGTCCCAGGTGTCGCTGCAGCCGCCGGACACGTTGATCTTCGACGTCAGCGGGACGCTCAAGACCGGCACGCATGGAGGCACGATCGCCGTGAACACCGCCGACGCCAACGACACGCTCGCGGTCTCCGTCGCGGGGCTCGTGTACCGGCAATGAGCGCTCGTTCGTCCTCGACGCCGGCGTCGCGGCCCACGGCCGCGGCCGGGTTCACGATGATCCGAGCTGCTCATCGCGCTCGCCGTCTTCGCGGTCGGCGTGCTCGCGCTCGCCGCGATCATCCCGAGCGGCGCGCGGCGCAGCGATTCGGCGGCCCAGCAGTCGCGCGCGTCCGAGTTCGCCGCCGCCGAGGCCGAAGAGCTGCTCGACACCAACTACAGCGACGGCACGCTGTCCGTCGGGTCGCACGACGATCCCGACAATCCGCATCTGCAGCAGTACTACGTGCAGTGGAACGTCGAAGGGGACCAGCCCATCACGAACTGCAAGCGCATCACGATCACGGTGCGCAGGTCGTCGACGCTCACGCCGGCGATCGCGCGGCTCGTCATCCTCAAGCCCCAGACGGAGGTTGATCGTGATCCGCCGTCCGCACACCCACGGATTCGGACTCGTCGAGCTGATCGTCGCGCGCTCGCGCTCGCGGGCACGCTGGCCGTCGTCGCGTTCACCGTGTTCTACAACACCCAGCGCGCCACGGCAGCGTCACCGACGTCATCGAGAACCGCCAGAACAGCCGCACCGCGGTCCAGCTGCTCGAGCGCGACCTGCGCATGGCGGGATCCGGTTGGCAGCGCCTGAACGTCGATGGCTACTACGGCGGTAGCGGGATCTCGGTCCCGGCGATCACGCCGGGATTCAACGGCGATGCGACCGGCAGCGACACCATCGGCATCATGGGCGCGTGGGACGTTTCGACGACGCTGCGCGCGCCGATGACGCAGTCGACCTCGACGATCCAGACCCTGAACTCGTCCGCCTTCTCCGTCGGCGATCTCGTCGTCGTCACCAACTTTGGAACGGCGCACATGTTCCAGATCACCGCCAACGCGGGCAACGACATCGCCCACAGCACGACCTCGCCGTACAACTCCGGGGCACGCTTCAGAACTGGCCCAACGGCGGATACAAGGCGACCGCCAAGGTCTACCGCGTGAGCTGGGTCTCGTACAGCGCCGACACGACGGGCACCGGTCGCATCAACCTCGTCCGTTGGGAGGCGGGGCAGTCGCCCCAGGTCATCGCCAGCGACATCCGTCAGTTCAAGATCGTCTATTTGCTGCAGGACGAGACCGAGACGCGCGACCTCACCAATGTCTCGATGCTGGAGCAGGTGCGGCCCGTGATCATCATGCGAGCGTCGAGCACCAAGGGGCAGCGCTCGTGGACTCCTCGTGGTCCAACGTCAAGCCCCGCAACTATTGAGAAGGGACGTCACGATGCATCCGGTTCGACCTTCGGAGGGACGGAACGAGCGCGGCGCCGCGCTGCTCACCGTCATTCTGCTGCTCCTTCTCGCGTCCGTCCTCGTGGCCGCCTACGCATCGACGATCGTGGGGAGCGCGCCATGTCGTCCAACGTCCACATCGGGCGGGGCCCCTGTATGCGTCCGACGCGGGCGTTCGTCTGGCGGAGCAGTCGCTGGCGAACCTGGGCAAGACGCGCCTCGACAGCCTGAAGGCCATCTACAACGGAATCGGTGGGGTCATCAAGCAGCCGACCAAGGTATTCCCGGCCGGCAACATCGTGGCGTCGCAGACGAACCCGTCGTTCAACACGACGACGACCATCACCTTCTCCGACAGTCTGTTCGCGGCCAACGCGCAGCTCTACAACTACGAGTACCAGATCACGTCGACCGGACAGCAGGGCAACTCCGGGAAGCGCGTCGTCGTGAGCAGCGGCGTGCTGCGCCTCAGCGTGGGTCGCGGCTCGTTCGCCGACTACATGATGTTCACCAACGTCCACACCATGCCGAGCGGCTCGGCGATCTGGTTCACCTCGAGCGGTAACTTCGAGGGCCGCGTGCACACGAACGGCGAGTTCCGCTTCCAGGGACGCCCGACGTTCCAGGACCTGGTGACGAGCGTCAACGCCAAGGCTTGGTACTACACACAACAGCAAGAACGGCGGCACGATCGAGCTGAACGACGACCACAACGGCACGACCGACGTGCCCAACTTCTACGGCGGCTTCCTGCGCAGCCAGCCGCCCATCGATCTGCCCACGAACTCGTACAGCCAGCAGAACGCGGCGCTGGGAGGCGATCCGCTGGACATGACGCCGCCGAGCAACGCGACGATCCGTAACCTGCTCGGACTGCCGGCCGGCGGGACGGCGCCGCCGAACGGCATCTACTTCCCGGACAGCGCCAGCATCGCGGAAGGGCGGCATCTACGTCCAGGGCGCGCTCGACAAGTGCGCGCTCAGCGTGGACGGCTCGGGCCGGCAGGTCTACCAGCTCACGCAAGGCGCGACCGTCGTCACCGTCACCGTGGACCGGACCGCCAACACGACCACGGTCGTCGACGGGAGCGGGACGAGAAACTACACCGGCCAACCGCGCGGCATCGTCTACGCCTCCGGCAACATCAACGACCTCGGCGGACCGAACCGCTCCGGCGGGACCGTGCCGCCGGCGCTCGCCGACAACACCAACCTGCTCGTCGTGTCCAACAGCGACGTCGTCATCCAGCACGACATCACCTACCACGACTACTACGACGGCGAGAGCGTGCTCGGCGTGTTCTCGGAGCGGAGGCAAGGTCCGCATCGGCACCTCGGCCCCGAACGATCTCCAGCTCAACGCGTACGTCATGGCCGCCGGCGGGCGGGCGCGTTCCAGGTCGACAACTACGACTTGGGCTCGGCGCGCGGCACCGTCCATCTCACCGGCGGCATCGTGGCCCAGTACTACGGCGCCTTCGGGCAGTTCAACTCGTCCGGCGGCATCGCCCACGGCTACGCGCGCGACTTCCACTTCGACGACCGCGGTCTCATGCCGCCGTACTACCCGACGACGACCAACTTCACCGCCAACCTGCCGTCGGCCCGCACCCTGACTTGGAAGGAGCAGTAAGTGTCCGACAATTCCTCCAGGATGATCGCGCTCCTGGTCGCGCTCGCGCTGGCGATCGTGGCGCTGCTGGGCGTGGATGGGTGGAAACAGATGCGCAAGGCGCATCCGCCCCAGCCCAGCCACCGGCGGCGGCGAGAGTGCACGCGCGCAAGGCCGCCCATGCGGACTCGGCGGCGACCGCGCCGGCCGATTCGAGTACCCAGAATCCTCCGACCGCGTTCAGCCCGCCGAGCGGCGAGTTGCTGAACGAGTAGCGTCGGGACGCCGGTCGTTCCGGCGGATCCCTCGGCGGCGAGCTAGCGCCGGGGAAGGACCGGCTCGTCGATCACGAGCGTCGTGTGATCGGCGAGCGACGTGCGCGGCAGGCCGCGCGGCAGCTCCCACGCCACCATCGCCGCGAGCCTCGGATCGTCGGTGATCGCCGTCACCGTGACGACCTCGTTGTCGCTCAGCCCGAGCGGGTGACCATCGCCGACCGTCCAGTGCCGCCAGACGAGCTGATGGTCCATGTGCGCGGCGGAGAAGCCGCGCGGAAGGTTCGCGAGCACCTCCTTGGGCACGTCGCCGTTCGGGGAGGCCGCCGGCCACGCCGACAGGCGGTGGTACGCCTTGAGCGACGCCTGGCGCACCTCGTTCATCTCGTTCGCAATCGCCACCGCGCGGCGAGCGCATCGGCTGGATCCTGCGCCCACGGCAGCGCGGAAGTTGGCGAGGATCGCCACGGCTTCGATCGCGATCACGACGAGGATGATCATCGCCGCCCCGGGGGCTCCGCGCGCAGCAGGTCGCCTCGCGCCGGCGGCGAACTGATTCCGGCGACGCATTGGACTCGAGGACGAGGAGTCCGTCCTTGCCCGGCGCCTCGAGGTGTAGCCGCCGCCCTCCTGGTCCGCGCGGAAGCGGATGAACTCGCCCAGGCCCGGTTCGATCTCGTCGAGCGTGTTCGGGAGCCGGATCTGCTGACCGGAGAACTTGTCGATGCGCTCGGCCGTGAGCACCACCCACCAGCGCGCGCTGGCGTCGGTGAACGTCGCCGGCAGCGGTTTCTGCCGGACCCAGTCGATGCCGCCCGGCATGAGCAGCCACAGCACGACGGCCGCGAGGCCGAGCACGCACGCCGTGGGGATCTTCCACGAGATCTTTGTAGACCGGGATCTTGTTCTCGCCCGGCTCCCGTGATCTCGATGTCGAAGCGGTGGAACTTGACATCTCGTTGGGCGCGGACGACGGACCGCTCGGCCCGTCCTTCGGCGGCGGGGTCACGAGGCGGAGCGCCTGCGGTTCGGCGCGCCTCCTCGGCCTCGCGCAGAATGGAGTCGAGCTCGGCCTCTTGATCGTGTCGCTTCGATTCGTCGCGTGCCGGTTCGGACAAGCTGCCCCCGTTCCTCTCGCTCGAGAAACCCGTTTCCGCTGAAGGGTTATCGACGCCTCGGGGTCACGGTTGAGCCCCTGCGAGGCGGCCGGCTTGGGGGGGTGGGGGCTGCCCTCCCCGGGCGGCAGCGTTGACTTCGGGAGGGGGCCGGGCCGGAAGATTCCGGGCGTTCGCGGCGCGTTGCCGCGGTCGCAGGGGTGAGGGGCTCGAGATGGTTCGAACGAGGGTCGCGGCGCTCACGATGCTCCTGCTCGTCATCGCCTGCCGGGGCGAGCGCATCGTCGAGGCCGACGCCCAAGGGTGACTTCCGAGGTCACCGTGGCGAAGGGGAGAGCGTCACCCTGTCCGGACCGGACCACGGTGACGTTTCGGGACGTCCTCGGCGAATCCCGTTGCCCGAAGAGCGTGGTGTGCGCGTGGGCGGGAGAGGGCTCGATCCGACTCATGCTCACCCGGCCGCACACGACCCCGGCGGTCGTGGACCTGACGACCCTGAACGCGGTGCGGTCGTCGCCGGGGTACGAGGTCCGGCTCCTCGAGCTCGATCCCTATCCCGAGGAGCCGGGACCCATTCCCGCGTCGGAGTACCAGGCGATGCTGCGCCTCACGCCACGCTGACGCTTCGCGCGCAGACCCCCGGCGGCGCTACTTCTTCTTCATCGGCACCGAGACGCTCGTCTTGTCCCACGTCATCTTGAGCGTCGCCGCGTCGGCCCTGCGGCTCGATCGCGATCGTGAACGTCTCCAGCGGCTGTGGCAACGACTCGACCTTGAGGTCGACCCGACCGAAGGTCCTGATCCTGGTGGTACTCGGTGCCCCACTGCCCGGTCTGCTTGTTGACGATGAGCTTCCAACCCGTGGGCGAAGGCAGCGTCCACGAGCGTATACGTGCCGGCCGGCACCGCGAGGCCGCCGACGTCGAGATCGGCGCCGGTGTGGAACTGCGTCGCGGCGTTGGCGCCCGTCCGCCACACCGTATTCCACGGCACGACGCCGCCGAACACGTCACGATTCCGCTTGGACGGCCGACCGTAGTCGACCCAGAGCTCGCTGCCGCCGACCGTCGACCGCACGGTGTCGCGCGCGCGACAGCTGGCCGAGCGGATGCGCGGTGTACGACGCCGTCGCCGCGGCGAGGTCGACGGAGAGGCACCGCCTTCGCCTCCGCCTGGAACGTGCTGCCGACGCCGGTGAACCACGCCAGGCGTCCCTTCGAGTCGAGCCCGAAGCGGTAGGGGCCGACCTTGCCGGCCGACGTCTCGATGATGACGGTCTGGGTGTCCTTGCCCGCCTTGGTCACGATGCCGCGCAGCGTTGGGTTTGCCGGCCGCGACGATCGGCAGCGTGTCGTACCTTGGCGCCCGACGCCTTCGCCTGCCGGCCGATCTGCTCGAGCAATCCCATCACGCCGTTGAGGAGCGGAACCGCGCCCTTCCCGGCGGCCATGCGCATCGTGACGGTGCTGTCGCCGCGCGGCACCACGGCGATCGCGCTGTCGGCCGTAGAAGTCGACGGTGGTGTGCGAGTCCATCGGTCCCGGGCCCGGCCCGAGATTGTGGAGCACGAGGTCGTAGTGCTTCACCGTGCCGTCCGGATTCAGATCGAGGGTGTAGATCCGATGAGACGATCGCGGGGTCCAGGTGACGTACTCGCCGCGGACCTGGGTCGCGGTGCGGGTCACCTGCTCGAGCGACAGCGTGTCGCTCCCCAGCCGCACGACGTACGCCCGCATGTCCTGGGCGAGGCCCGCGGCGGGGATCAAGAGTGTGACGGCGGCGGCGGCGGTGAACAGCGTGCGCATGGGACTCCTCCGGTATGGGAATGGGGCAGCGATCACGTGGACGGTAAGGGTCCTCGCGGGCGCGATCAAGGCACCCCTGTGTTGGTCCTTGACGGAGGCGGGGCCGTGCGCCAACGTGGCGGCCCTTCCGGGGCAAGGCTGCCCCCGCCCGAACCTGCACCGGAGACGCGACATGAGATGGATCCTGCCGATTCTGATCGTCGTCCTGACCGGCTGTCATGGGAAGGAGAAGGACGCGATCGAGAAGAAGTGCGACGCTCCCCTGCGCGACAGGATCGCGGCCGCGGCGAAGGGCGGATCGACCGATGATCTGGTGGTCTTCGGCAAGTGCTGGGGTCCCGTCGACGACGCACGACGCGCCTCCCTCACCCACGCGGGCGCCGACGTGAGCGCGGTGCAGGGCGACATCTTCACCGCCAGCGTCCCGCTCAAGAAGATCGGCGCCGTGGCCGTGCTCGACTTCGTGACCCGGCTGTCGCTGTCCGGAGAATCCAAGGCTCTCGATCCCTGATGGCGAGCATGCGGAGGCGCTCGATGCATTCGTTCCGATGGCTCTGCGTCCGTTCCGCGTTCGGCCTGACTCCTTGGCCCTCGCGCTGCTATTGAGCCCAGGGCTCGTGTTCGCGTTCGAGAAGAGCGCGCCCGCGATGACAGCCCTCTCGGTCCGACCGACGCTCGCCGGGCACGCCAAGATGGACGCGGGCCTGCGCATCGTCGTGAATCGCTGGGCCGATGCCGTGTCATCGACCGGCACGGCGTCGCTCAGGCGGCGCGAATCGTTGACCGACCCGCGCTCGGTGTTCTCGTGATCGCGTCACCGCGCGGCGATGAGCCCGACGTGCTCACCTTCGTCCGCATCACCGGCGCGGATCCCGACGCGGTCGTGCGCGCACAGGGCGGGAGCGTGATGGCGAAGGTCGACGACATCGTCGTCGCGCGCCTGCCGATCTCGCGCGTCGAGGCCGTCGCCGCGCTCGAGCGTCCGCGCGATCGAGATCTCGAAGCGCACGCCGGCGGTGCTCGACTCGAGCCGAATCCGCAGCAAGACGAAGAGCGTCAGGACGGCGCCGGCGGGCTGCCGCAGGCGTACAAAGGGGACGGCGTCGTCGTGGGTGTCCTGGACAGCGGCCTCGACTACGCACGCCGACTTCCGCACTCCGGCCAACACCTCGCGCGTCAAGTTCCTCTACGACTTCTCGGTCGGCGCGAACGGCGCCGCGTGCCGCCAGGTCAGCTCGACTCGCTCACCTGCCCCGAAAGGACGGCAGCGGCGGCCACGGGCACGGCACCCACGTCACCGGCATCGCGGCGGGGAACGGAAGGCAGAACCCCGTCTACGTCGGCATGGCGCCGGACGCGGACCTCCTGTTCGTGAAGGGGATCCCCGACGACGAGAGCCTGGGTGGCTTCAGGGACGCCGACGTGTTCGCCGGCACGCAGATGATGTTCGCCGTGGCGACCATGCTCGGGAAGCCGGCGGTCGTCAACCTGAGCCTCGGAGGTCAGTTCGGCGCGCACGACGGCTCGTCGCTCTACGAGCAGGCGATGAGCGCTCTGACGCGGCCCGGCAACATCATCGTCGCCGCCGCGGGCAGCTCGGGCGGGGACCCGATCCACGCCTCGTACGCGGTGGAGGGAAGGACTACGACACCGCGCTCGAGCTTCGCTTCAAAGTGATCCCGGGATCGGACCAAGCGGTGATCGACATCTGGTACCCCGACACCAGCGACGTCTCGGTCGGGATCGCGGCTTACCATCCCGGCCAGTTCGCGAGCCCCGTGTTCGTGGTCCCCCACGTCGCGCCGGGCTATGACGCGCATGGCACCGCCCTCGACGGAACGACGCCCATCGCCGACGTCACGATCGACGCGGGGACGACGAGCGATCCGAACAATCACTCGCGGAACGTCGTCGTGACCCTCCAGACGTCGCAGGGCGGCGCTGCCATGTCGGACTACGTGTGGTCGGTCTACACGTTCGGCTCCGGCACGATCGACGCGTGGGCCGCGACCGGCTGCCTGTTCCCTCCCGAGGGCACGCCGCTTCCCGCTGTATACTTCCGGAACGGCGATTCGAACAAGACGATCGGTATCCCCGCGACCTCGAAGCGGCTCATCGCCGTCGGCTCGTTCGTGACCAAGACGTCGTGGGTCGACGTGAACGGGCGCACGCAAACCATCCCGACCAGCGACGCTGGACCAGATCTCGGACTTCAGTAGCGCTCGGCCCCACGCGCGACGGGCGCATCAAGCCGGATCTCGCGGCACCGGGCGAGGCGATCATTTCCGCACTGTCCAGGACTACCCCGCCGACGCCCAACATATCGCCTCAGGCGGGCACTATCAGGAGCAGCAGGGAACCAGCCAGGCGTCGCCGCACGTCACCGGCGTCGTCGCGCTCATGTTGCAGAGGAATCCGTTCCTGACGGCGGAGGACGCGCGGAAGATCCTCCAGCAGACGGCGGTCCCGGCGGGCGAAGCGGTTCCCAACAACACGTACGGGGCCGGACGCATCGACGCGCTCGCGGCCCTGCTCGCGACGCCGGATCCGGAGGGCTGCGTGACGCTCGCCCGCAACGGTCAGCTGGTGCCGTGCGGCAGCGTCCAGCTGTCGGCGCTACCGGCACTCGTCATCAAGCCGAACCCGATGAAGACGGATGCGACGATCGGGCTGCGTCTGCTGCAAGGGCGAGACCCTCGACCTGAGCGTCTACGATCTCTCGGGCCGCCGCGTGAAGACGCTGCGTCGCGGCGCGCTGCGCGCGGGCTATCAAGAGTTCGGATGGGACGGCACGGACGAGCGAAGCCTGCCGACCTCGAGCGGCGTCTCACTTCGTACGCCTGCTCACCGCATCGCGCTCGATCTCGGCGCGGATCGTGAGGTCGCGATGAACTGGGAGAGGGGTTCCGTATTCGGCATCGGTGGCTGATCGTGGCCGGGCTCGTCGGCGCGCTCTTCGCCACGCTCGGGGCGACGGGGTGCTCGAGCGATAGTGCCAGCAACACCGTCGCGCCGCCGCCGCCGCCTTCGGACGACGGGAACGACTTCACGGCGCAATCGCTGGGTACGTTGGGCGCGTCGGACATCGTCGTGAACGGCGAGGAATCGGACGACACCGACGTCGATCTCTACAGCGTGACGGTGACCGGCACGACCAATCTGTTCGCGAGCCTGAACTGGGCGAACAGCTCCGATCTCGGCATGGCGCTCTCGAACAGCTCGGGCATCACGGTGCGGAACGTCGACACCAATTCGAAGCCGGAGGAGTGCGTCCTCGGCGCCGTGCCGGCGGGGACGTACCTCGTGCGCATCGGCTCTCGCGCTCGGGGACGGCGACGCCGTACACGCTCACGATCGGCTCGCGCTGACGCTCGAACACGGTCAGGTGACGCCGGGGCTCGATCGGCCCGACAGCGCGACCAAGTACCGGCAGGAGTTCGAGCGCGCGGAGGCGACGGCGACGCCGGCGGCGTCGAAGTAGCGCCGGCGCCGCGCCGCGTCATCGGCGCGTCGCCAGGTAGACGCGCGTGACGTAGCGCAGGGTGACGAGCCCGTGCTCGTCGTGGTGGCGTTCCCATAGCGCGTCGAGCATGGCCGTCAGGCGCGCGAGCGGCCCCGGATCGCGCGGCACGTGGGACTCGCTCGTCGCGCGGCCGATGACGCCCCCTCGGTCCAGCTGCTGCGCGTGCGGGAAGTATTCGAGCCGGGCGGGGGTGAAGTACAGGCCGCCCGCGAGCACGACCGGATCCAGCTCGAGCGACTCCATCCGGATGGCGCCCGCCCACCGCCTCGACCGCCTCGATGTGGCCGCGCGAGAGCGGGTCGTCGCGGTCGCGCGTGTTCCACATCAGCGCGAGCCGACCGCCGTCCGTGAGGATGCGGTGAAACTCGGCAAGCGCGTCGTGGGCGCTAAACCAGTGGAACGACTGCGCGCACAGAGGACGAGACCGACGCTGCCGCCGGCGAGCCCCGTGGCCTCGCCGGTTCCCTCGCGCCACTCGATGTGTTCGTTCGGCTCGGCGGCCCCGCGCATGTCGGCGTTGGGCTCGACCGCGATCACGCGCACGCCGCGCGCGGCGAGCTGACGCGAGGCGATCCCGGTACCGGCGCCGATGTCGGCGGCGACCGAGACGCGACGCGTCGAGCCCGGAAAGAATCAGGTCGATCGCGGCGGCTGGGTAGTCGGGACGGAAGCGGCGGTAGTCGGCGGCGCGAACGCTGGAGCGTGTCGTCAGGGCCATCGCCTCGAGGGAGTTCGTGTCTTCGGTCATCGGTCCGCCGTCGGGGAGAAGTGGATGCGCTGCGATTCACCGCGAAGCATACCCGAGGCCGGGCCCCGGGCTCGACCCCATCGGATCTTGGCGAGCCGCGCACCATGCGCGTAGAGTCCCGACACGCTCACACGGGAATGGGCCGCCCGACACCTACCCCCAAGGAGAACGCGGCATGCACGCTCGACGAACGTGGTTCACGATTCCCCTGTTGCTCGCGATCGGCTCCGCGGCGTCCGCGGCCGTGCAATCCCGCGAGGTCGAGTACAAGCAGGGTGACACCGTGCTCCAGGGCACGCTCGCCTGGAACGACGCGGTCAAGGGCAAGCGTCCCGGCGTGCTCGTGGTTCACGAGTGGTGGGGACACAACGAGCATGCACGCAACCAAGCGAAGCGACTCGCGGAGTCCGGCTACGTCGCGTTCGCACTCGACCTGTTCGGCAAGGACAAGGTCACGACGCATCCGCAGGACGCGCAGGCGTTCGTCGAGGAGGCGATGAAGGATCCGGTGGCGACGGCGCACGGTTCGCGGCCGCGCGCGAGCTGCTGGTGCAGGGATCCACACGTCGATCCCAAGCGCATCGCCGCGATCGGGTACTGCTTCGGGGCGGCGTCGTGCTCGGACGCGCACGCGCCGGTGACGATCTCGCCGCGGTCGTGACCTTCCACGGCATGCTCGCCACCGGAGACGCCGGCCCAGAAGGGCAAGATCAACGGGCGCGTGCTCGTGTGCGCCGGCGCGGCCGATCCGTTCGTTCCGCCGGCCCAGGTCGAGGCCTTCAAGCACGAGATGAAGGCGGCGGGCGCTAAGTTCCAGGTGATCACCTATCCGGGCGCCAAGCACGGCTTCACGAACCCGGATGCCGGCAGTTACGGGATGGAGCAGCTCGCCTACAACGCCGAGGCGGACAAGAAGTCGTGGGCTGCGATGCTGAACCTGTTCAAGCAGGTCTTCCCGTAATCGTTCTCGACGAGCGAGCTCCCGGTTTGAATAACACCGCCGCCGGCCCCGTCCTCGGGCCGGCGGCGATGGACGTTTGCTCAGGATCGTTTCGCCGTACGCGCTGAGTGCTTCTCGCTCGAGGCCGAGGCGGACGAGGCCTTCATCCGCTGCCGCATCTGCGCGCGGTTTTCCTCGCGCATCTTCTTGAGCTTCGCCATCTGATCCGCGGACAGCACCGAGGCAAGCCTGGGTTCGTTGGCCTCCTGCACCGCCTTCCAGCTCCTTCATCATCGCCTCGCGATTGTCCGGCGTGCGCGGCATGCTCATGTACTTCGCGCGAATGGCCCGCATCTGCGTGGCCTGATCCTCGACGATCGGCTTGAGCTTTTGCTTCTGATCCGGCGTGAGCTTGGAGCTGCTCCGCCATCTCGTGCATCCGGTGCCTGACCTCGGCCTCGATGGCGGCCTGCGACGTGTCGGCCGGCCCGCCCTTGCCGCCGGTCGACATCGTGCCGTTCGAAGGCTGCTTGGTGGGCTCCTCCGCCCGCGCCGCCGCGAGCGGGAAGGACATCATGACGACGAGCGCGAGCGCGCCGGAGCGGCAGCGCGCACGCAGAACGTGGACCGAGTTTACGCATGGGGACTCCTCCTGAGTTCGTCCCGGACGGAACGCGTGGCCGGGAACGGGGGACTGAACTTCCGAACACACCGGCAAGGAGGACGAGCGCGAGACTAGCACGACTCGCCCACGGCGTTGCGCGCCGAAGGTGACGATGCTGCAAAGTCGTAGCGGGCGGGACGCCGAACACGCGTCTAGACCGGGACCGGGGCCGTGCGTTTAGATCGGGACGGGCCGCGCGTTTAGACCAGCGCGTTATTCGATGTGCTCGACGCGCCAGCCCAACGTCACGAGGCGGTCGGCGATCAGCGTGCGGTGACAGTCGCTCGCGCGCTTCTCCGCGCACAGCAGGCGAAGGGCGGCGGAATGCGCAGCAGTCGCTCGACCAGCAGGTCGCCGGCGCGCCTCGATGAGGGCCTGGAAGCGCTCGCGCCAGTCGGCGCAGTCCATGAACACGTTGCCGAGCTCGGGGAGCGACGCGTAGTCGAGGCCTTCGGCGCCGAGCAGCGCCTGGATCCCCTTCTCAGGCGATCGCGCGCGCGCGAAGGAGCCGATGTGGGCGTGGTCGGGCCGGAGCCGGACGTCGACGACCGTGCGCACGCCGTGCTCGCCGAGCAGCCGCGACCAGCTCGCTCGGCCGCCGGCCGCCGTAGCCGATCGTGTAGAAGCGCTTCGGGCGCGGACTCGCGGATCTCGGACCGTTTCGCGCGCGCGGCCATCGTCATCGCGCTACTTCGCCGCCATCTCCATCGTGTCGGGGAGATTCGGAACGACGCACAGGAACTCGAAGCGCTCGGCGCCCTGCACCTCGTACCAGTGCGGCGTTCCGGCCGGGATGTACACCACGTCGCCGGCGGTCACCTCGGAGGACGCGGTCGCCGACGCCGATGCGCGCACGGCCGCACAGCACGTACTGCTCGTGCTCGACGGTGTTCGTGTGTCGCGGGATCCCAGCCCCCGGCTGCATGATGAATCGGCGCAGCGCGAAGTGGGGGCCCTCGTCGGGACCGATGAGCACCTGTCGCGTCGTGCCGGTGCCCGCGTTCACGGGCTCGGCCGGGACGTCGGCGGCGTGTTTCACGGACATGGCGGATTCTCCTCGCGGCTCCGGTGCGTGGGCGTCATTTCTCGCCGAGCTTCTTGCTCGCGCTCAGGACGTTGTCGATGACCTCGTTGTAGTACGGCTTCTCCTTCAGGCTCGCATACTCGCCCGGGAAACAGCACGAGCGTGACGTCGGCGGACTGGTCCGAGAACAGTTGAGCACCACCGCGCAGCGCTGGCCGTGGGCGAGGCGCGTGTTGTCGATCATCGGAAAGTCGAAGTAGCTGACCTCGAACGACGCCGTCTTGGTCTGCCGACCCTGCTCGGGATCGGGTGTCTCGAGCGTCAGCCCGACGCCGATCGTGCGCTCCTTGCGGTTGACGCTGAGCACGTCGATCGACAGCGCGGTCTCGACGCCGTCGAGCGTGACCGTGGCGGGCTCGAGCGTCGTGCCGTCCGGGTCCTGCGTCAGGTCGATCGTGCGGTCGATCTTCTTGCCGACGCCCTCGAGCACGATCATCTGCTTGCGCGCGATCTCGCGCGCCACGCGCTCGAGCCGGTCCTGGTAGTCCCCGAGCTCGGCCCGCGTCGCCGCGGACGGGGCGGTCGCCGTGCCCTTCGCGATCCGGCGCTTGAGGTCGATGAACAGCGGCTTGAGGTTCAGCGACTCGTGGAAGTTGTACGCGAGCAGCTCGAGGTTCAGGACGTCGGCGGCCATGTCGCTCCCGGCGCGGGCGAAGGAACGACGTGATGATCGAGACGAACATGTCCTTGCGGAGCGCGCTCTCCGACTCCTCGCGGCGGCTCATCAGCTCGGTGTAGAGCCGCGTGTTCGGTCTCGACCGCCTGGCGGCGATTCAAGTAGTCCGAGGAGAAGTAGCCGAACAGCGCGATCGCGAGGGCCGTGAACAGCCCGCCGAGGGGCTGGAGGATGATCGCGAGCTTGTCCCAGGCATCCGCGCTTCGCGTGCCGGCGACATGATCACTTCCTGCAGGACGCTGAGCTTTCCGTCCTTCTTCTCGAGGATCAGGTCGTAGCGGGTGGCCTCCTTGTAGCGAGAACACTTCGAGGGTCGCCACCTGCTTGTCGTACGAGACGGCGAGGAGCACTTGCCCTCGTCCTTCACCGTGAGCTTGTACGAGCCGAACTTGTCCGTCTGCCGTCAGAGTCGACAGGACCCGCCGCGGGCTTCGTCTTGCCGCCGTCCGTGATGAGTCGCGTGATCTTCATCCGCACCCCGGCCGGGACCGGCTTCCCGTCCATCTTGAGGTCACCGAGATGCAGAGCCGCGAAGGCGCTCGAAGACGACAGAACGGAGATCACCAACACGAGAACGACGAGACGCGCGCATCCGAAAACCTCCCCTGCGGGGCCGTGAGGCCCTCGAGGAACTGAGCGATGCCCCCGAACAATGCCCATCGGGAGCGGGGGCAACGGCGAAAGTCATCGTAGCACACGATCACGTCGTCCGGTCCGGTCGGGGCTCGGGGCCGCACGGACTCGCATGGAGCTTACTGCAGCACCGACGACCGGGTGAGTTCCGGGCAGGGGGCCGATGGCGGGGGCTGCCGAGCGCGGCGCGCCTTGAGACAGGATGTCGATTGCGCCGCGCGGCCTGAGCGCCGGAGCCGGCAGGATGCCGGCGACAAGCGTACCCGCTGTCGGCCCCCTGCCCGGGGCTCACCCGGCGGCGCTCAAATCTGTCGAGGAATCAGCGCCCGTCCGGACCCACGCCAGCGGCACGCCCGGGTCCACGTCGTCACCGAGTCCAACCGAGACCAGATCCGCCTGCGGCGGCTCCCACCCGCGCGCCAGCGCCCGCGTACGCTCGCCAGGTCGTCCGGCGGCGGCGCCGTCCTCGACTGAACGACGAACGCCGCCCCCGCGATGAAGCGCGCCAGCACCTCCCGCCGGTAGCGCGCCGAGCTCCGCGTCGAGCGCCGCGCGTCCAGCACCTGGCGCAGCGTCGTGTTCTCGCCGCGCACCGACTTCCACCGCGTATCCATCTCCTTCGCCTTGTCGGATCCGCCGCCCGCAGGATGTCCGACACGAGGCGCGTAGTCGCTCAAAGATCGCCCACCGGCATGAACGGCGTCCCACACCGTGCGTGCCATGATCGAGCGCTCCGCGGCGTGCCCACGTGGGCGAGCGACGCCGTGCGCCACTGCCCCTGGTCGAGATGACATCGTAGTCGACGTCCACCGTGACCGTCCGCTCGCGCGACGACCTCGATCCGGCACGTTCGTCCACCGCACGACCTGCGATCCGTCAGGCGCGCTTCTCGACGACCTTGCGCGCAATCACGTCCACGAACACGTGGAGCCTCGTGTCGCTGTCGATGTTCCGAGCGAGCCCCACGACCCGCTCCGCTTCGGCCTGACGCCCGAGGCGCACCGCTTCCCTCGCGGCCGATCCGGCCGAGCTGGAGCCACGATCATCTCGCGCTCGACCGCGCCGACGTCGAGGATGCGGGTGAAGGTGACGGCGGGCGGCGTCAGCTCGCGCGCCAGATCGTCGCGCCACCGCGTCGTGACGTCGCGGCCAAGCTGCGCGTCCCGCGAGCCCGTGCGGAACAGGGATGAACGCGACGCGGGTCAGGCCCTCGACGTGCGCGCGGTCGGCGGCGGCGTCCGCGTCCCGGTAGCCGGGCACGAACCGCTCGACGTCGGCAAACAGGAGGATAGGCCTTCTTCGGTCGATGTCCGTCGAGCGCCGCGCGCCCGCGCTGATAGTCGAGGCGTGCCGCCGTGCGCCGCAGTGTCTGCTCGTCCCGTGACCACTCCGCCTGCGCCGGGACGGTCGCGTAGCGAACGGCCGAGGCGCCGGAACGAGCCTGAGCCTCGAGCACCTGCTCGGCAGCCGCGACGCTGTCGGCGTCGGCCAGCGCGCGAATCTGGCGCATCCACTCCTGGAAATCGAGGCTCGCCGCGGCCGCCGCGGCCGCGCCGCTGCGCGCGCGTTGCCGGGATCCTTGTCGAGGCGCCTTCGTCGCCAGCTCCCACGCGCGCAGCGATCCCCGCCGGCGAGCTTCTCCTGACTGCGCTGGGCCAGCTTGTTGGGTCCCGCGCGCGATCTGGTGGCAGGACGAGTACGGCCACCGCGGCTCTTCGGAACATGGTGATCCTCCCTTCGCCCCGGCGTTATCGGCGGGGACGGCGGAGAATTGACCGGCCTTTCGGCGGATTGCAACGCATGCTGAACCGCGCGGGGTCAGGGAGGCGTGAGAACGTCAGCCCGAGCACAAATCTCGCGCATGCCGGCGATCTCAGCGGTGCGCGGCGGCGTCAGAATGGGGTAGATTTTGCTGCCCCCGTTAGGGACGCTGGTTTACGCCGACTGTTCCGGGTGCGGCCCCGACCTCGGTGGACGACGCCCCCACTGGTGAGCCCTCGCCCCGAGCGAGGATCGAACGAACGCGGCCCCGTCCGATCGATGGACTGGGGCCGCACCGAGGCCACGCCTCCGACTCGAATTCGTCGTCACGCCTCAGCGCTCGAGCGCCGTCACCTTCACGCAGCGTCCTCTCGAGCACCGCCGCGCGTCCGCCTGCTCGTCATCGAGCCCGCCCGCGTGGAGCACGCGCTCGAGCACGCGCGCGACTCGTCGCCTGCCCCTCTCGGCGGCCAGCTCCGCCAGCACGAGCCCGGTGTCGACGAAGGTCGAGTCGCGCCGGTAGCCCTCGCGCAGGGCGGCGAGTGCCTCGTCGTCGTCGCCCAGCGCACGCAGGCACGAGGCCGTCGTGATACCACCACGTTCCCGGCGCGTCCTCACGCCAGCGCCGGCGTGCTGGTGCGCGGCTGCGGCGATGCGGTCCGCGCGACCGAATCGAAACGCGCGGTCGGCGAAGACGTTCGCGATGTGAGGCCGTCTCCGCGAGGCGCGTCGGTGCGGGATGCCGCGCCGCGCGCTCGCGCCACCGGGCATGAGCGCTCGCGGCGCTCGTCGGGTCGACGCGGTGCACGACGATCTCGGGGCCCAACGCTCCGCTCGCCGGCGAGCGGTACGCGAGCGGCAGCCGCTCGAGAGCGCGGTAGAAGTCCGCCTGCACGGGGTAGCCGGCGGGTTCCGCCTCGTATCGGCCGCGGACGCTGCTGCTCGTGATCACGTAGTCGCAGTCCAGGTACTGCTCGAGATCGTAGAACGTCGCGGTGGTCGCGGGATCGTGCACCGTCATCGGGATGCCGAGGATCTCGAAGGATGGGCCGCGGCGTAGCGCCTCGCGCCGGGATTCGGACAGGGGGTGTGTCGGGCTCGACCCGCAGCCGCTCGTCCGCATCCGGAAACTCGGGTCCCAGCGCTTCGACCGCGACCACGGCTCCCGCGGGACGGTGCTCGACGCACCGCGCGCGCGCCAGCTCCCGGCGATCGTCCCGCATCGACTCGCGCGTGAAGGTCGCGGCGTTCCCACCCCAGCCCGACGTAGCTCGCGACCACGGCGGCGATCACGTACGGGCGCCCGCGCGCGTTCGGCCACGCGTCGCGCGGCGGCGGCGGCAGGGGCGAGCACGCGAGGCGGCAGCAGCGGAAGCACGCTGGCGCGGGAACGCCGATGTGCCCGCGCCGAGGATCGCGGCGTAGGGCAGGCGCGTACGCGAGCACGAGCCCGCGGCCTCGATCGGTCGCACGAGGCACGCCCGACCCCGGCGAGGATCGCGAGCAGCAGCGGCCACCCCAGATCGGCCGGCAGGATCGACGTCGCGTACTCGATCACCGCCGGCCGATGCCGCCCGCCGAACGGACCGTGCGCGAACGCGGCCAGCTCGGCGCAGCTCGCCGTGCTGTCGCGCGAAGTCGAGCCACGTGAAGGCGTCGCGATCAGGACCACGACGATCGCGAGCCCCGCACCACGAGCCGAGACGCCGCCACGCGTCGGCTCGGACCCGCGCGTCACCGTCGCCGGTCGGGTGCGCGATCGTGAGGATCGCGAGAAGCGCCGGGCGAGAGCAGTCGCGACCCCGAGCCCCATCCACAGCCCTGAGCGCGGCGGAGTCGACGAGGGCGACCGCGGTCCCGCACGTCGAGCGCCGCGAGGATCCCGAGCTCGACGAACAGCGTGACGAGGAGATCCGGCGACGGGACGAGCGAGTAGCGGACGTGAATGGGATCGATCGCGAGGGCCAACGCGACGAGGACCGCCGCGACGGGTCCGCGAGGCGGCCCGCCAGGCGGCCCGCGAGCCGGGCCGCGAGGACGATCGTCGCGATCCCGATCGCGGTCGTGGCGAGGCATGCCCGCTCGCGCGCAGGGTGAGGGTCGAGGATCGCGCACGGCGCGGGAGTCAGCGAGGCTCACGAACGTTCGGCGACGCGCCCGGGCGAACTGGAGGAGCTGTACGAGGAAATAGGTACGGAGAGGTGGGGCCACAGGGCGCTGTGGGGTCGGGATCGAAGTGCCCGCGATCGAACCCCACAGCCGGAAGGCCAGCTCACGGGTACGTCCTCTTCCGAACCACAGGCCGCCCGTGCCGCGCCTCGATCGCGGGCGCAGGGGCGAGGCCGAGCCCAAGACGATCAGGAGCACGGCGCGACGCCACGCGACCGGTGAGGACCGAGCCTCGGCTCCGGGGCGGTCGGAGGACGGGGGCGGTTCGCCTCGGGGACGCTCGGACCTGGGTCGACTCATGTCTCGTTTCCGCGCGGCGTCTCCTCGGCCCCCATCGCGCGAGGGTCGAGCCAGGGGATCAACGGAGGGTGGACCATTCTCGGGTAGGCCTGGATCCAGCACCGCCACCCACAGAAGAGGCCACCATCGCCGCGGGCGCGAGCAGCGTTCCGAATGGGAGCGCCGTCTTGCCGTCGCCGGCCTTCCGGGCCATCAGAATGCCACCCCACACGCTGCCCGCCAGCGCCGCGAGAAGCGGGGTCATCAGCGGCAGCTTTCCACCCCAGGACGACGCCGAACATCGCGGCGGGAGCTTGATGTCGCCGCCGCCCATCCCTCGACGTGCCTCAACTGGCAATACCCCCACGCGAGGGAGCCACAGGAGGCCGCTGCCGACGGCGGACGCCCCGCAACGCGTGGCGCGCGCCGTCGGGCCCTGCAGTGCCGCCGCCGAATGGAGGCAGCGTGCCCGGGAACGTGAGCGCGTCGGGCAGGAGCTGGAGTCCAGAGTCGATCCACATGAGCGCGATCAGGAGAAACCCCCATATCGCCAGGAGGAGAGTGTCCCAGCCGATTCCCACATGGCGAACCAGCAGCACGGCCCACGTCGCGCACAGGATCTCGGTGAGCGGGTAGCGAAACGGAACGCGCCGCACGGCAGTAGCGGCAACGACCGCCAGTCGATGCCCAGGGACAAGCACCGGAACGAGATCGACGACGCCGAGCGCGTGGCCACAATCAGGGACGCCGACGTGCCGTGCACCCACGACTTGCCGCGGGCACCCGATAGGCCAGCGCGGTGACGGCGCTGCCCATCTGGACGAGCAGGGCGGCGGTTCCGGTGACGAAGAGGATTCATGCGGCCTTGCGTGGGAACTAATTGAACGAGCCCCGGCGCTCTGTCAAAATGGGGCCTCGACCAGAGACCTGCCGGCCTTCTCGCGGCGCAGCACCCTTCATGCGGACCGTATTGTTCATGGCGGTCGTGGCGAACAGCCTGGATCTGTCGCTCACGGCGTCGGCATCCACTGGCTGGGTAACCGCGAAGGCAATCCGTTGCTCGCCGGTATCGCCCATCGGGCATTGGTGGCTGTTCGTGCTCATCAAAGGGCGTCGTGACTCCGCTCGCTGATCATATCGCCTCTACTCGTACCGCGCCAGCTCGCCTGTGCTCGCGACCTTGGGCATGGGCCTCATCACCGCCGCCCTCACCGTCGCCGTCGGCCAGTGGCTGCGGCTGGATCGCCGGCGTCCTCACACGTCGCGCGCTTCTAGCCGTCTTCCGATCCGCTTACTGCTGATCGGGCATGATCCGCGGCGTCACCTCGATCACGAGGTCCGTCTTCGTTGTGCTGATGTTGTGGTGCTGGAACAGGTATGCCGATGCCCGGAATCTGTCCGAGCAGCGGCACCTTGGTGATGTTGGCCGTCTTCTCCTCGCTCAGCAGGCCGCCGATGATCACCGAGTTGCCGTCCTTGAGACGCACCGTCGTGCTGGCCTGGCGCGTGCGACGATCGGGCAGGTCGTTGTTCGGCCCGGCGGAAGCCGGTCACCGAGCTGACCTCCGGGTTGATCTCGGTCGTGATGTAGCCATCGGCGTTGATGAGCGGCGTGATCCGGAGCTTGATGCCGACCTCTTCCCGCTGGATGCTCCGCGTCGTCGGCCGCACCGCCGCCCGCGAACGTCGTCCCGGTGACCACGTACGGAATGCGCTGGCCGATCAGCATCGAGGCCTCGCTTGCCGTTCAGCGTCGCGATCTTCGGGTTGGCGAGCACGCGCGCGTTGCCGTCGCTGAGCAACAGATCGATCGCGACCTGGATCGCCTTGGCCTGACGCTGTAACTCCAGCGGCTGACCCGTTGGGACCGTACGGCATGAGCGGGCGGAGGCCGGTCCGCCGGGCGACGGCGACAGGCGTTCCCTCGACGATGATGAACGTCTGGCGATTGAGCAGATCCCAGTCGATGCCGAGCGTCTTCGCGTCGTCCGTCGACACCTCGATGATGCGGGCCTCGAGCATGACCTGGCTGCGCCGGCACGTCGAGCTGCGGACGATCGTCTGGATCTCCGACAGATGACGCGCGGGCTGGTGACGACGATCAGCCGATTGCCGCCGCGATCCACCTGGATGTCGGCGGACAGCTTCTTGAGTGCCGTCCGCGACCTCGATCGCGTCGGCGTACTTGAGCTCGACGACGTAGGACGAGAGTCCCGTCTCCTCCTTCAGCGACTTCGGCGTCGGCGACGAGCACCGAGTTGCCGATGCGCTCGTAGGCGAGACCCGGCCGCGCGCACGACCAGGTTCACCGCCTGATCGACCGGAACGTCCTTCATGTGGATCGAGAGCCGGCCCGCCGTCACGCCGGGGCCGGTGATGATGTTGAGGTCGCCCTTCTCCGCGAGGATCTTGAGCACGCTCGGCAGATACGCGTCCTCCGCGTCGAGGGTGATGAGTCGGGGTGGGCGGCTCGGCGGTGCCCGCCGGCACCGTATAGAGCATCAGGACCAGCGCGACGCCGAACACGGCGACGCACCACGCCCGCCAGGACCTGTGAATCACTGGGTTCCTCCTTTCGAGCGAAGCGTCAGCACCAGTGGCTGACCGCCGCGCTCCAAAACAACTTCAGTCCCGCTGATGCTCTTCACCGTGAAATCGGCGAACAGCGAGCTCTCACTGACCGAGAAGTCGTGTCCATCGTAGCGAATCGTCGCGCGCGGATCGGCGTCCCACACGATCGGAGGTGAGCATCGGCATCGGCGGCGGCGCCGTGCGGCCTGCGGACGCGGCCTGATGCCCGGAAACCGAGGACCAGGATCGCCGCGCGCCGAGCGCGCGAACGGGTTGCGAGGCAGACCCGTCGTCGGGTCGGCCCGTCCGTGTGTGCGAGCAGCGCGTCGAGCGGCGCGAATACGGATCGCTCGTCCGGACGCGCCGCCGCGCGTCGGCACACGCTGCCACGCGCCCGACGCCTGCAGCGCGCCCAGCGTCAGCTGGACATGACCAGCAGGACGACGACGGCGATCGAGCCGGAGCGATCAGAGCGCGCCGACGTCGATCTTCACGACTTCGTTTCCCTTGAGCATGAGGCGGCTCATCCACAGCTCGACGGTTGATCATCCGCCGTGGTCGTCGGGATTGACCGTTGAACCGGTCGACGCCGTAGAGCCGGCTGTCGCGGGCGAGATCGTCCAGCACGTTGCACCGAAATCAGTGCAGACCGTCCCTTGGCGCGGACGTGGGCGCGCGCACGCTGGATCGACGTGCGCCTCTCCGCGTCAAGCGGTCCGGCTCGGTCGCTCGTCACGCGCAAGCCCCGGCGGCTCATCACCTCGGTGAGCTCGCGCGAGGAAGTGAGCCGTGAGCGTTCCGGAGTTCGCTGCCTCCTGGGCGCGTCGCGTGCCGGCAGCGTGTTGTCGGCGAGCGAGCGCGAAGATGCGCGGCGGGACGATGCGCGGCAGCTGGTTCGGGATCGAGCGGCATGCCGAGCCTCCGTGGCGCGCTTGAGCGCCGCCTGCGTAACGCTTCGCCGTCGGGCGCGAACCACAGCTGGTTCACGAGCAGGAACACGACGGATCAACAGCGCGCCAGCACCGGCCAGTGGCTGCGCAACAACGACCGCACCGTGAGCGGGCTCATCGGCACTCGATCTCGAAGTCCGCGACGCCGTTCTCGCCGACCCGCGTGCTGGCAGCGCGGATGCTCGCGATAGCTCGCCGCGAACACCGAGTCCCTATGGCAGCGCGGTGATGATGCCATGACGCTCTGCATGCGGTCCAGGTTCCTGACGCCGCGCAGCTCGCCCTCGATGACGAGCATGCTTCTGAGGCCGTCTCGTCCGAGAGGTTCTGCGGGTTCACGGTCGAGCCCGGTGAGCTGGGCGTTGGGAGGCACTGACGCGGCCCAGGCGCCTCAGCCGGTCGCGCCAGTGCCGCGTGCTGCCGGCAAATTGCTCGACCTGGTGCAGCTGGCGGCTCGCGAGCTCCCGGTCGGTGTTCTGCGGCGCCCGCGCCGTGCATGCTGCGCGGCCTGCCGCTCGAGCAGCCGGCGCGACGAGCGAGCGATTGGCAGTTGAGCACGTAGAGACCCAGCAATCATGCGCGAGCACGCCGGAAGTACGCGACCCAGATGCCGAGCGCCATGACGCCGCCGCCGCGTGCGCACGACCTCCTGGAGAGAAGGCCTCGCGACGGAAGTTGATGTTGAAGAGGGCTGCCACGCGGACCGGAGCACCGAGCCGAAGGCCTGCGCGAACTGGGGGCCGAGCGACGGCTTGCGGCGCCCGCGCGCGGCGGACCGGAGAAGAACTCGATGGGGTTGAAGCAGCAGCACCGGGATGCCGAGCATCTCGGTGAGCTGGGCCGCGAGCCCGGGCAGCCGCGCCGAGCTGCCCGAGATCCACGAGATTGCAACTGCTCCGGCAGGTGGCCGACGGTGCGGTAGAACGCGAGCGAGCGCTGCATCGTCACTCGACGAGCGATGCGCAGGCAATCGAGCATCGCGCGCAGCTCGGGCAGATCCCAGTCGACGCGAAAGCCCGGCTCGTCCGACCCTGCGGCGAGCTTGAACTCCTCGCGCCTCCTCGAACGGCACCTGCGTTCCCTTCACGATCGCCTCGGTGAGCATGCGCGCCGCCGAACTCGAGCCGGCGGCTGAAGTACGGCTCGCCGCGCTGGTAGAGCGTGAGATGCGAGCGCCAGGTGCCCGATGTCGAGCAGCAGGTGCGCGTCCCGGTCGAGATTCGGCATGATGGACGAGCGCGTTGCGTGAGCGCGAGCGGCGCGCGTCGACGATGTCGGCGTCGATGCCGAGCGCGGCGCAGCGGCGCGAGGCTGGCGGGCGAGACGCTCCCTGCGAGACCGCGGCGAGCAGCACCTCCAGCGCGCTTCTCCGACGCATAGCGGCCGATGATCTGGAAGTCGATCACCATGCCCTGCGGGTCGAACGGCAGGTGCTTGCGCGCCTCGAACCGCAGCGCCTGGCTTCCGACCTCGTGGTCGTCCATGAGCGGCAGCGAGATCTGCTTACGACGATCACGTCCGGGCCCGCGACGCCCAGGCGAGACGCCGCGGAAGCTCGCGCGCCGTGGTCCGCGTCCTCGAACGCCTGCGAGATCGCGCGCGTGAGCGCCTCCGTACCGTCGCGTCCGTCACGCGCCTCGTCGCGAGCGGAACTTCCGGACAGCCAAATAGCGCGACCCGCCACGTTGCCCTGCGTGGCGAGCAGCATGACAGCTGTAGCTTTTTCCGACGTCGAGTCCGGCCCAGGGCCGCGAGCGAATCTATCTCATGGATCATAGTACGGGGGTTGTCGGATAATCAGGATTGAGCTCCGCCCAGCCGTCTTCGGCGACGTCGAAGCTGCCGCGATTCCGTATTGGGAAGCGCGCCCATTCGCACAGCCGATCGATGAGGCCGTTCTTCTGGTCGTACGTCGTGCCCTCGAGATGCCGAACGATGAGGTCGGTCCCGGAATGGGTGGGTCAGAAGGGCCCGCCAGCCAGACGGCCTTGGCGAAGATGGAAACGTGGTTGAAAGACCGACCCGGCTGGTCGTGAGGTCCGGGTGGTTCGAACCCGTAGTGCACCTCGGCGTCGCTGACCAAGATGACGGGGCAATTATTCTGGTTGTTCATGGGGGTACGGGAACCAGATGCCGATGTGGTCCGAGCCGGGCTTCCTCCTCACGTGTCCAGGCGACGATAACGGGAGCAGTCGCCGTCGTCGGAGAAGAGGTCCATCCCTGCGCGACGCGAATTCAGGTCAGCAACAAGCCAGACGTAGGTCCGCGGGCCGTCGCCGTTCGTACGGATGCGAGGCTTCGTGCCCCTGGCGATCGACGAAGGTTACGCTGAAGTCGAGGGGTTTTCCCCGACCACCACGTCGTTGTTCGGGTCCTGCGTGGTCTTGAAGAACTCCACGTCCGCGGGGGCCGCCCCGGGAAGGGTGGCTTCCCCATTCGTCAGCGCTGGATTTTATTGCCGGGATCAGTTCCTATAGGCCTCGGTCGCCATGTCCCAGAATCGGGCCCAATAGCTGGCCAGGTCCGGGAGAGGCGTCGTCGTTCGTGACCGCGCCCGGGTTCCACGCTGGCGCATGCCATCAGGAGGCGTCCGTGTTGGTGACTCGAATCTTTGCGTCGAGAGTAGACCCGGCCGCACGTCGGCATCGCCGGGATGCCGTCGAAAAAGGCGCCGATCTGGATCCCGTCCCCTGCGCCGAGATCAACCGCTTGTACGTTGTCGGTCTGTGGACCGGAATGAACCGCGCCTGGATCATCCGGCGCTGGTTCCGCACCCGGGCCATCACGCGGATCTCGATCGGCGTTTGCCGGCATGTCCTTGTTGCTGCCGACCGTGTCGCCGTTGTCGAGGCGCTGCGCCCGCGCGACGCGACCTCCGGCGTCGGAAACGAAAGGCTCGCGCCCCGGCAGGCCCAGGCTTTCGCTCCGCGCGATCGCGAACTTCGCGTGCTCGATCCCGCTGCTCGCCGCGTAGAACGCCGCGTCGCTCACGCTTCGTCCGCTCGACGAACTGCCCCTCGTAGCTCGACAGGCGGCTGAACAGCGACAGGCCGAGGATGACGAGCGCGGACGAATATCACCACGCCGACCAGGACGAAGATCCGGACGCTTCGCTGCGGATCGAGGCGGCGCGAAGCATGGCTACTACCGTGGAGCGCCATCGGGACGCGATGCGGACTATGTCGCCAGTGGCGGAGAGCATCTCGAGCAGGCTCACCTCGACGACGAGCCGCCGACGGTGGTGAGGGAGAAGCGAGCGACCCTCGATTCGGCGATCGGTCCTTGTCGACGGTCGAGTCGTAGTAGTGGAGCAACGAGTCGCTCGTGTCCCAGGCGAAGCGCGCCCGCTGGGTGTTGCCGGAGTCGAACAGGGTCAGCGTGTGATGCCGCGGATCGCTGGTGTCGACGATGGCGGTCGCGGCCTCGTGCGCGCGCAACGCGATCGCGTCGATCACGAGCGAGGCGTCGCGCTGGGTCAGGGCCTGCGACGAGCCGGAGAGAGCCACATGTGCTGCGAGCTGAAGTAAGAAGCCCATGAGCCCAGAGCATCGCGATGACGGCGAGCGTGCCGATCGCCAGCTCCATCAGAGGTGAGACGCTCCGAGCGGGCGGCTCAAGCAGTGGCGCTCTGGGCCGACTGGGGCAAATCGTCTCGCTCATAGGGCGGGAAGGAGGCGTGTGACGCTCACGGTGTCGGTGAAGGTTCCCATCTGATAGGTCACCTCGACGGTGACGCGTTTCAGGTCGTTCGGGTTCCAGTCGCCCGCCCCACCAATCCGTCGGCAGGATCGTCGACCCACGAGATACTGCGTCTCGGCCCCAAGCGTCTTGCCGTCCAGCTCGAAGGGGACCGTGTGGGTGGATGGCGCAGCCAGCTCGGGCGCGCGGTGCCGGTGTCACGGCGAGCGTCTCGAGGCGCGCGTGCCGCGGCGCTGGCCGCGCGCGCGGTCTCGAACCGGAGTAATGAAACTTGCCCAATCGAACAGGTAAGGTAAGCCTTCACGACCGCGATCGTCGCGATGACGGTCGCACGACGATCACTCCATCAACGAAAATCCCCGCGCGCCCCGGAGGTATCGCGGGAGACGCCCTATCCAGCGGTCGCGCGGTCACTGAGTCACTAGGGCACGGTCTACGGCGAGATTCGCCAGCGACTCGTGGGATTGTCGTTCAGGGATTCGAGGCGGCGTCGAACGCGAAGGTGCGTGTACTCGACGCCGAGACCGTTCGACGGTCGACCGTTTTATCCCGGCGGCCGTGACCTTGAACCCGTCGGTGGCAGCTCCATTCGCGGACACGGAGAACACGTCAATTCGTTTACGATTCCGTCAGGTCGATTCCCAGACCAGCCGGGGGGGGATCGGCGTGGATCGCGGCCGTAGTGGCCAGACGTGACGTAGGACCCGGTCCTCTGGTAGTGAACCTGCTCGGCGCTGATGATCGCGCCAATCGCGCCCTTGGCCTCGGTGCGCTGAGCGTCCTCACGTAGTTGATGTAGAGCGGCACTGCGACCGCGGCGAGAATCGCCACGATCACGATGACCACCATCAACTCCATGCAGGGTGAAGCCTCGCGTGTTCCGTCTCATCGTTGTTCTCCTCGTCGTCAGGGGCTCTCCAAAGGATCTGAACCAATGTTACCTGAGGGCACGAGGCGGCCGCGTTCGGGTCCGTGGCCCGCGCGACCTCGCTGCTAGTGAAAGCAGGCCTGAACGCATCGCCTGGCCGAGGTTGGAAGATCGGGCAGGTAGAGCGCGATGCAGCATCGACGCCTGACCACGAGTCTGAGCGCCACGATGGCGATCGGCTCGACGAGCGAGCTGAGACCATCCACCGCAGCCGACACCCGCTGCTCGTAGAAGTCCGCGGTCCTGTGAGCATGTCGTCGAGCTGACCGGTTTCCTCGCCGGTGGCGGTCATCTGGACCAGCATCTCCGGGAACGGACCCGCTTCCGCCATCGCGCGGGCGAGGGAAGAACCTCCGCTCGACTTGTCCGCGGACCGTAGTCGATGCCTCCGCTCCAGAACACTTGATTGCCCGGGACTGGCTTCATTACGCTGAGCGCGTACAGAGATCTGCGTCCCGCTGGCGGTGAGGATGCCCAGAGTCCGGGCGAACTTGGTAACAGCATACATCTGAATGAGGGGCCCAAAGAGCGGCAAGTTGAACTTGAGCCGCCGGTCGATCCAGAGCCGTCGCTGCGTCGGTCTGGATCCAGTGACCAGATGGCAACGCCGCGCCGATGGCTCAACCATGTGAAAACCAAGGACGTTGGACGGTCACGACCTTGGCTGATGCCCAGCAGGATCTGGGTGGGCAGGGGCAGCGGGCACCCTGAAGCCGCTGGCATAGATGCTGGCGAAACATCGGGCACGATCTTGACGATCATCGCCAGCGATGAGGCAGCGCGAACGAGTCAGGACGAAGGTCGGGGTAGCGGAGCGCCGCCTGCACCTTTGAGCCGCGAGCGAGCTCGGCCCGCTCGCAGGTAGGTCGGCGGTCTGTTCCATGATCTTGTCAGGCGTGCCGCTCACCTCGCCGGTGTTGCACGAGGCTCACGAACACCTCGCCGAACGCCGCCGGGTGCTTGCCGAGCGCCGCCGACGAGCGACGTCGCCCTTCTGCACGTCGTTCGCCACCGCGCTCGATGCATCTGCGCGAGCCTGCTTGTCGTCGTGGTCGCGCGCGATCGAGCGCAGCGAGCGCACGAGCGGCAGCCCGACGCCGATCATGGTCGCGAGCTGGCGCGCGAACAGCGCCACCGGACCGGCACGGGCTGCATCGAGCGCGGTTACGCCAGTTGTCGAGCGGCACGGCGCCGAGACCTCGCCGCGCACCGCCGCGTGCGGTCGCGCGCCCGCCGCCGCGCGACTCGATGAGCACCGGCACGAGCTTGCGAGTTCTCGAGGATGCGCAGCACCTCGTCCTCGGAAGCCGCGACCTCGATGCCCTCGTGCGCGCGGCCGCTCGCGTCGCGGGCCTCGGTAGTAGTAGCTCGGCATCAGACGGTGATCCGCCAGCGTGGCGGCGCGCACCTCGTCGACCGTGGTGATGCCGTCGAGGATCTTGCTTGATGCCGGCTCTTGCGCAGCGTGATGAAGCCCTCGCGTCACTGCGCTGCTGCTTGATCTGGTCCTCGTTCGAGCCGTCGAGCACCATGCGGCGGATCGGGCTGCGACAGCTCGAGCACCTCGAACAGCGCGATGCGGCCCATGTAGCCGGTCTGCTTGCACGCGAGGCAGCCGCGCCGCGCGCGACGCGACGGCCGCGCTGGAGCAGGTCGATGCGTCCTCGCCGAGCACGGCGAGCGTGCTCGGCGTCGGCGATGAACAGTCTCCTTGCAGCGCTCGCAGACGCGCCGCACGAGGCGCTGCGCCATGACGAGCGTCACGGCCGAGCCCACGAGGTAGCGCGGCACGCCCATGTCGATCAGGCGGGTCACGCGTGCCGGGCGCGTCGTTGGCGTGCACGGTCGAGAGCACGAGGTGGCCGGTGAGCGCGCTCTTGACCGCGATGTCGGCGGTCTCGGCGTCGCGGATCTCGCCGACCATGATCGACGTCGGGATCCTGGCGCAGGATCGAGCGCAGCGCGCGCGCGAAGCGTCATGCCCGACCTTGTGATTCGCGTGCACCTGGTTGACGCCGTCGATGTGGTACTCGATCGGGTCCTCGACGGTGACCAGGTTCTTGTGCACGGTCTTGATCTCGTTGAGGCGCGGCGTAGAGCGTCGTCGTCTTGCCGCTGCCGGTCGGGCCCGAGACTCAGGATCATGCCGTACGGCTGGTGGATCGCGCGCCGGAACGACTCGAGGCGCTGGCCCTCGAGGCCGAGGTTCGTCGATCGTCGCGGCTGAACGCGCTCTTGTCGAACAAGCCGCATCACGACCTTCTCGCCGAGACGCCGTGGGCAGCGTCGAGACGCGCGATGTCGACCTCGCGGTCGGGCAGGTGCACCGGTGAGGCGGCCGTCCTGCGGCAGCAGCCGCACGGCGATGTCGAGATCGGCGAGCACCTTGATGCGGGAGATGATCGCCATCT